>Ga0210409_10000046_pt1 | contig 277311 bp, 258 predicted proteins | sample IncBWH17MmetaG_FD_161649 | JGI IMG/M metagenome (GOLD analysis project Ga0210409, IMG submission 161649) | Forest soil microbial communities from Barre Woods Harvard Forest LTER site, Petersham, Massachusetts, United States - Inc-BW-H-17-M | ecosystem: Environmental > Terrestrial > Soil >...
TGGCTTGTAGGCGGGGTGCTCTTGGGATCAGTCATCCCGTTCACATTGATCGCGATCCTGCCAACCAACAAGCGGCTGCTCAGCCCCACATTGGATCGGCGCTCAGCCGAAGCGGAGCGTCTGCTCACACGATGGGGCAGGCTGCACGCCGTGAGGAGCGTGCTCAGTGGATTGGCTTTGCTGCTTTTCCTCTACTTGCTGATCCTTCGCAAGGCTACATGAGCGTTACTGTGCGAAAATCCTTAGCGGAAAGAACATGAACCCGCCATTCCGCTCCAAACAGGAAGTCGTCATAAATGCGCCATTGGAAACGGTGTGGGAATTTGGCATGGACATAACGAGGATTCCAGCGTTCCACCCTCGCGTAGTCAAAGTGGAACTACTCTCAGGTAAAGCTCGTCGCGAACCCGGCGTATCATACCGATGCCATCTCGCAGGCGGAAAACACACGTGCGTTGAGAAGGACATCGAAATCATTCCCATGCAGAAGATCGTCACTGTATTGCCGGAGGACACGTTCGGAATAAGCAAGATATTGCCTGACTACGTAGTCGAAACGACGGTTCATCGCATCGGGCAATCTTCTACGAAGATGGAGATCAGCCATTACTACTCGACAAGAACCTTGAAAGCCAAGCTGTTGAACCTCGTGGCGAGGCGAAAAATTGCCCGTGACGCTCAAGCTGCCCTGAATGGGATCAAAGCTGCAATCGAAGAGAGGGGTGCAGCGGTCAAGAATGGTTGACCCAGGGTGTTGTTAGTCGTTTCATTCCGTCAACATTTCGACTCGCCCATCGCCGAACACCATAAGAATCTTCTTAAAGTCGGTCGCCCTCCGAAGCTGCGAACAGATGTAGCGATATAGCTCTAAGAAGGAGAAGTCTTTCTCGCCTATCACAATGAGCCACTGATCACCAGCAAGCCTTTTCGCCCGACCGCCAACGTCGGTGCTAATTAGCTCAAGCAATTCACTTGTCATGTTCAAAAGTAGAAGTCGGTCTGAATCAGGATTGTGTACGAACCCAACCATTGTTGGCGCTCGCTCAGGTGCGTCTCTCAAGACTCGAATCTGGACACGATTCCCGTGAATCGTGATTTTCTCATCTCGACTCGGTGATTCCCGTCCGAGAATAGCGTGTAGTTTGCCTTCCAGCGCGCCAGCGGTTTTTGATGCCAGACGGATGGGAGCGGTGATGGTCAGCAACACTGTCATGCCGTCCGGCACGGTTTCGCCAAGCACGGCTTGCAGACGTTCAATGAGCCTCGTGGCAACCTTATCGAACCTCAACCGAGGCTTAGCGGGATTAACTTTGAGAGTGCGACGCCATTTAAGGGTTGCAATCTCAACAGCAACCCGCTTCCCCGCGACAATCATACGGGCGTCCGGGGGATCACTACCCTTTTCCCACGTTGCCGAGAACTGTTTGGCAACGGTCTCGATGGCGTTTCGCTCCTGCTTGTTCAAATCCCTCATAGTTTCATTTTTTGCAAGTCACCGAAACGGACTTAAGACAAGGCAAGCCCTAGCGTTCATACCAGTCCGAATGCGGTGACCATCGACTACATGAGAGGCACCGAGTTTCAGTCCACTGGTGCAGGCACGCCGGGCAGACGCCTCCGGTGTCGAACGTGTTCCAGAGATGGCCGCAGTCACAACCCCATTTGTCACCTTTGCGGGGCGACCAGCCGCAAAGCGGGCAGCGGATGCGCGAGCCGGAGGGGTCGAGTTTTTCTCCCCTAGGTCAGGCTCGATCTAACAATAGAAAGATTTCCGCCGCAGTCATCTGAGTAGTCCCACGTTGCGCTAAAAATCATTCACTAAATCCCGCACGCGAACGTTAAGGGCGGTGGCAATCTGAAAGAGATTTACGATTGACACGTTGCGGACACCCCGTTCAATCCCAGAAATGTAGGTCCAGTGCAGGTCGGCAGCTTCGGCTAACTGCTCCTGGGTCAGTCCCAGCTTGAGCCTCTGACGCCTGACTGCGAGGCCAAGGGGCTTTCGGGGATCGGTGACGCCTGTAAGCACGCCCCGATCTTTTCCGCTTTGCTGGCATCAGTACATAGCATATAGTCTATGTAGCCTAAGGAGTCATCCGAACGAAGTGATTTGGGGAAGCAGCAAAGGAAGTTGATGTCAATGTCATCCCGGTAAGTCGTGTGCAGCCCGGTAAAGAAGCTGAGTTCTGGGCCATAAAACCGTTGTCCGTTTAATCCCCTTCTCATTGCTTCACTTGCTAGTGCCAGTCAAAAGCTCGATTGTGGTCTGACCTGATGGTGTAAAGATTACGAACAGCGGTAAGCCAGCAGTTTTCTGATTGTGGCTATTACGGTCGTTAAGCGTGGATTGTCAGCCTTGTAAAGGCAAGCGTTGCGCATGAAACAGCTTTGGATATTGATTTTCGCTGCAATGGTTACCGTGACTTCGGCCCAACCGCAACAGGAAAACCCTTCGCGACAAACGTCTGCACGTTCCGAAGAAGCGGAGAGCGAGACACCACAGAATTTACCAGAAGCGTCCGAGCAGCAATCGCCAGAAGCGAATGGCATCTCAACAAGTTCGCCCGAAACAGCGATAGATTCGGCGGCCGCCCTAAAGCAGGGAGCGGACGTTTTGTCGCACCCTGAAGGAACTCCATCGTCGCAGGCCGATTCTTCACGGAACGCCCCTGATCCCTTAACTTCTTCCGGCCTTTCCACTGGGCTCGCCATCTGTTTGGGCGTTGTAGTCCTGCTAGGTGCATGTTGGTGGATTATCAACGGAAAATGGGATGAACACGAACAAGTTGCTGACGAGTTCACCATTACGGGCAAAATCATCACCAATCGCTGGGAAGTCAACACCGATGAGGGAGGAACCATTCTAAGACAGCGAGAGTTAGCAGTCCATCAATCAGATGGAACGACGTTGTATGGAAAAGAGAGACAACCGATCGTTCTTGGAAAAGCCTCCGACACCAATCAAGAAACCGACGATCCGAACCGGTCGAAGGCTGTGCTGGCGATCTCGCCCGAGGAACCGAATTCTGATCCTGTCGAGCAGATGGAAGCGCGATTCCATGTTCCGGCGTCACCCTGGATGAAAGTCTGCCAGAAGTGCAATGCTGTGTGTGACGAAAGCATCACTCTTACGAGCTCCCAATGCGCAAAGTGCGCTGGCACGGTGGAGAGCGACCAAACGTACTGGGAATTGCTCACATGGACTCGCCGTGATCGTCCCACGGCTAAAGGCATGCTCCATGACCTGGAAGAACCACTGGTATGGGGGCAATCGTTTATGCCTGTAGAAAAAAGATGTCGGGACACTCCCCGCGAGACCTTAGTCAACAGCATACTCGGACTCTTCACATATTCGGCTGGCGTGGATGACCGCATAAATCCCAAAGAGGGAAAGCTATTTCGGGACATCTTCGGCAAGCTTGATAAGTACACTTTTCACTTCGAAAGCACTGCTGAAGCAATACAGCGGGCCCAGAATATCCGTGACGACCGTTTCAAAGGATTTCCTGATGGGCTCACAGATTGGCACCTGAGCCCATGGATCACTTACGCACTCTATTATGACTTGGCTAACGGCACATCGCTGGCGGAAGAGTCCGCCGTACTGCTTGAAGAATTTTCTTATGCCGTAATGAAAGCGGACGGCCCGATTAACGAGTGCGAGAAAGGTGCTTTACATCTCATCCGGCGCATTCTGTACCCCCAAGGCAACAACTCCAGTGTTGTGAATGTCAGTATTCTGAAGGTGCAACGCGAAATTGGCGGCTTAGTGACAAATCTACGAACTAAGGCCTCTGAGTTATATGTAAATAGTGGGGGCAAGGAATTGCATCTGGGGCCTTTTTCAATACAACATGACATGCTGCAGTCAGCCTTTTGCGCGTTGGCTTATGCACACGGCACCATCACCGACACACAGTGTCAAACGATGTTTTCAATCGAACGCATCCTCTCCCCTTTCCGTTCTCTCGGTCAAAGGCCCGAAGAATTCACAAAGAACACTCGCGCTTGGGCTCGCCAGAATCACACAGCATTTAAGAAGCCGGAGTCAATTTGGACGTTGCAGCAATATGACAGAGCGAACGGAACGCAATTCGCTCACCTAACGAAGAAACTATTTGTCGATGTCGCTTGGCTGATTTCGCAATGTGACGGGCAAACGGACGCCGGAGTTGCCGCCATAGGCGAACTGATCGCGGCAATGGACAAAGATGGTCCTCCTGATAAACCAGCCTCATCGGACACTAACAATAAGGCTGGCGATGAATCGCTGGACGGACTCCTCACGAAGCTGGAGGGAATGATCGGCTTAGAACAGGTCAAAGCCGATGTTCGTGAGCTGGTCAACTTCCTTCGAGTTGAGCAAATGCGGCGTGCGAAGGGTCTGCGTGAAAGCAACCTTTCGCTGCACCTTGTCTTCAATGGCAACCCGGGAACGGGTAAAACCACCGTGGCGCGAATGATTGCCAATATCTACAAGGCCATGGGTCTGTTGAGTAAGGGACAATTGGTTGAAACCGACCGAGCAGGATTGGTCGCGGGATACGTTGGGCAGACTGCACTGAAAGCAAAAGCTGTCGTAGACAGTGCACTCGGCGGAGTACTCTTCATTGACGAGGCGTACGCACTGACGCGATCTGACTCCCAGAGTGACTTCGGCAAGGAAGCAATTGATACGCTTATAAAACTGATGGAAGATCACCGAAACGAGCTTGTTGTCATCGTAGCCGGTTATCCGGAGCCAATGAATACTTTTATGGACGCAAACCCCGGCCTTAAGTCACGCTTTAACAAATATCTGACCTTTGCGGACTACACTCCTTCACAGTTACTCAGGATTTTCTCTGGCTTTTGCTGCAGCAATGACTACAAGCTTAGCTCATCGGCAGAGGATCAATTGGAAAAGTTGCTCGTGAGAGAATACAACGAGCGTAATGCGACATTCGGAAATGCCAGATTCGCCCGCAACATCTTTGAAAAAACCATAAGCGCGATGGCAAACCGCGTAGCCAACATGCCAGATGTAACGGATGCGACGCTCATGACGATAGAGGCCGTCGATTTGCCGCAGCGGGTCAAGGAGAACGTGATTTAGTACACCGAGCCTTCATTGAGGCCAAGCCGTGCCGCGATCTCTGGGTACGCACGGAGCAAGCGCCAAAAATTCCGCCGCGCCCTGGAGCGTGGGTAAGCGGGGTCGATGAAGTTGTGGCGGGCGATCATCGACCACCTCTGCATTGTTTTGCCGATTAGGATTTCCCGAATTCGTGGTCTTGCATTCATTTTTAATTTTCTCCAGAAAAATACTGCCCGAGCCCTGTTTTCACGAAACTGCGGACCGTCTGCCTGTTTGGTTCAAGGTTCGATTTTTTCGATAACAACCGCAAATAGTGACTTGCTGGCTAACATTGGGCACCGGGAACAGCGCTGATTTGTGCCCTCACTACGAGGTTTTAAAAGTCCGCAAACTGCCCCCGAAAGCGTTTTGAAAGTTGTCCAAACAGGAAGTTGGAGCGAAACAAGTGTGAATTTACCTGCGAAGATCGAGGACTTGGAGCCGCTTTTGTATTTTGTTATTTATAAACTGCTGGCGATCACACACGCACTGTTTGTGAGTTCAGTTGGGGCCTTTGGCGTTCCCCACCTACGCATCATCGGAATCCGGACAGGTGCCATCGTCGTCTACTGGGATATCCGGGTCCCCAGCGGGGAGAGCATCAGATTCTTGTGCCTTCCGCTTTTTGTAGTCGTCTCTGATTCTGCGCAGTAGGGGCAGATCGTCCTCGGTCCACAGTTCAGGGTCAACACTCTCTGCTGCCAATCGATTGAACTCTTCTCTCTCTGCATCAGTCAACTCCATAATTCACCGTTCCTTTACCCATCATCGGGTGCTCATACTTATATTTCAGAAGTCTAGATACGGAAGTAGCGGGCATTGTGCTCTTAGTGTTCATGCCTACACACTTGGACGGTGAACACTTGAACACCTGTGAACACCTCGCATGAACACCTGTAACTCCTTTGTTTTATATATATTCAAGTGAAATATGAGATAGGTGTTCAAGTGTTCACGTGTGTATGCGTGAACACCTCTGAACACCTACATCACCTCCGGATTTGCCATCTTAAGGTCTTCAACGTCGTTTTCCACCGGCAAGGGAGTGCCAGCGAGGGCCCACATCCACGGGGATGACTTGGTAGCGATAATCCCCAATGCATATCTAGCTCTTTTCATGGTCGATTCGCTGATGCCTTCCTTCTCGCGTTGCCGGTGTAAGTCCCGTAGCAGCCTCCAGCCATTGGCTAATTCTCTTGTCAGCATCATTTGGGCGGCATCGCTTTTTAGGTCTGCACCGCCGCTCTTTGCCTTCTCCCGTTTCTTAGCCAGCATGTCGTCGGCGTCCTCGTCCGTTTCTCCCTGCCAATCGCAGACTGGTTGTCCGTCGTCGTCACCTTTATCTAATTTGATGGGGGTGCTCACCAGCTTGTAACTCATACCCGTTCGTTTTTCACTAAGGTTGCCCTTGATCAAAAGCATATGCCTCAGAGTCTTGTCATCTGCGTCATAGCCAAATCCCCAGACCGCACGCGCCACACCTACAACGCTCGATGCCCCCAGAATCTTGCTGATGCTGTCGGCGTCCCCCCTTTTGTTATTGTGGATGATCCCCACGAAAGCACACTTTGTGCCCTCCATTGCGTCGGCGATAGCCTCCATCACCGGACGTATTTCCTTGTCTTTGTTGGGATCACACTCCCCGAAAAATGCACTAATAGGGTCTAAGGCCACCAACGCCACATGGGGATTTACTTTGAGCGCATGTTTTAGAGTGAAGATATCTCCGTCGAGTTGAAAAGCATGTTTGCTCTTTCCGCCCTTTCCCTTATCGCCATCAGGGATTTCCGTCAGTACTCTGCGGATGACAATTATCCTGCTCATGTCCGCTTGAGCGGCAATCAGCCGGGGCTTAATGGTGTCGGACTCTCCGTCTTCACTCGCCAGAAGCAGGACATCACGGGGGCCTGCCGTGTTCTTGCTGCCATCAGCCCAATCTCTTCCAGTAGTTGTTCGAGCAATAATGTCCAATAGGACGATGCTCTTGCCACAACCGGGCTGCCCACCGAACAAAGTTATGTTCCCGGCCGGGATTTTATCGGGCCAAAGCCACTCCAGCTTCTCCGTGCGGATATCACTCATCCTGATCCCGACGAGGGTGGTATTTAAATCAATATTCCTTCTTGTGTGAAAGCGGAACTCGCCAGTTTTGCACTTCGGAGATTCCGCATGCCCGGTGGGGTTGACCGGAGCTATTTCCGTGATGGCGTCGGTTGCAGTCACATCCTCAGCAAAATCGGTGAGGTCGTCGTCCCCCCAATCCCAAATCCGACCACAATACTTTGCATAATATTGGTTCAGATGCTTCATCACCTGCCCGAACGTCATGTCGCAGTGATCATCCGAGAAGCAATGAAATTCAGCGATCCCTCGGTCAAATCTCACTCCGGTGAACTTGCTCCCTGTGTGCCTATGTCCGGGGGAGTCTTTACCTTCATAGGTGGCTGGGCAAATGCTGGTTACTTGCCAGCCATCACGCTCCTCCTCACAGGTAAATATCTCGCTGTAATGCTCCCACCACGCGACCTCATCAAAGTCTTCGTGCAATGGTGGGGCGTCACTTCTTGACGTTGGCTGGGTAGCAACTGGAGCGTGGTATTCACCCGCCAGCAGTTCAAGCTGTGCCAGCGAGACTATTCCTCGGGGCTTGGCTAGTATTAAAGATTGCCGATGCGGTCGGCCCGGAGTTTCGGGATCGCGACGATTATGGGTTCCCCACAACCTTATTATTTGCTCGGGCTCAGACAGACTGGGGTCAATCTCAACCGACTCGCTGTCAAATCTTTGCTTGATCGCGAGCAAGCATTCCTTGTAGGTGGTTTTATTTTCCTCGTTCGGGATTATGGCGTCCATAAACACATCGGGCCTAAGGCTCCAGTAGAGATGGAAACCATTTCCGCTGTCTGCCATTAGTGGACGAGCATTCAAGATGCCGCTGACCCATTCGCCTACCTTATGGGCTGCCTCAAGGAGTGTGTTCCGTTCTTCTTCACTTGCATTGACGCGGACGCCATCAACTCTCTTAGTCTTGCGGTCGATGTCCACAAGGAAGCGCACATACTGCGCTACGTCTTGTCGTTTATCCGTGGTGCTACCGGGGCGAAGCTGCTGAAGATTTACGTAAATGTTCGTGACCCCTTGATCCTGATCGAGGAAAGTGGCGAATTCTTCGGCTCCGTTGATGCTGGCGAACGCCTTTTTCTCCATAAAGTCGCTGTGAATCCGGAGACTCGAGATAATGATCGGATCGCCGTCCTTAAATAAAATGGAGAGGGTATTGCGGATTGGATTTACTGTGATTGGATTGGTGGATACTGTTAGGGTCTCCGACATGGCGTTAGAGCACCATGACGAATGTCCTCAGGGTTCTTACTCTGAATGTAAACATTGTGGTTCCTTCCTTTTTAATTGTTCACCGGCGCTGGGTAGCGTCCCTTCTCAGCGGGAAAGTGAACGGGGTGGTAAGAAGGTAACCACCCCAAGAAATCGCAAGGCGCAATCTCTACCCAATAAAGAACTCTGTAGTCGGCAAAGTTCAGTTTTCAGGCGACCAAACCTGACGGTAGTTAATACTCAAGAGGCCCGAGTTTTGAAAAAACTGAAAAGTGGAGGCAGGGGCGGGTGCTGGTGAACCCCAGTTTTTCCAATACCAGTCTCGATTTAGAGAGGCTGCGGGTAATGCCCCGGCACAGAAAGGCCGACCCATGAGGAACAAATATTGTGATCAAGAATCCATTTTCGGATTCAGATCAGCGTGCGATGGCGGGAAAGAGACGATGCGGGCGAAGAAGACGAGCCCGAAGCGCATCGCAGAAGCGGAAAAAGCAAGATGAGTAACAAATGAGGCAGGGGCTGCTAAGAAGGCTTAACTGCCCCTGACTTACGTTTCTTGGACTTCTGTTGCAACAGATACTTTGCATCTCGCAAGCCTCGCCAATATCCACATATGTAAGAGTCGGCAATCTCCTGCCGCAACCCAATTTTCACCAAAGCGGACAATGCGTCAGGATATGCTATTGACATCCAACAGGCTTCGTGCAACTCGTCTGAGTTTGGAACACTGGCACCTATGACGGACTTGCAAAAGTGTCTTAGTGCTTTCCCGATGTTGATTCGAAATCCTTGCATGCATGTCTCCTTCGTCCTTATTGTGAAACGGTCAGTGGGGCGGGCATTCGGTTTCACTGCTCAGTCTTCCAGCACGCTGCTTGCCGCCGTTCCCTTGCTGGTTTATTTGTAGTCTGGCGCTCTGCGCTTTGCATTTTCTGCATCAAGGGAAAACCATTCGTCTTGGTGTTTCTCCCATAGGCAGCTGCCATCCTCAAAGAAATATAGGCTCGTGCCATCCTGCATGTCCTCCAGCGCCGCATCTTTCATCCGCTTCACTGCCCTACGGTCAATGCCCGTTCGTGCACGCTGGTGTGCATTCTTAATACGCATCCACGGGCGGTCAATTCTCTCCAGCCATATTTCTGCAATAGTCAGTTTGTTTTTGTCTGCTGGTACAAAACTCAATTCTTTTGCCATAAAATCCTCGTGTGTTCGTTGTGGACGGCATCCCAGCCGCCATTGTTATTTGCCTATAGCTTTCGCTGTTCCAGCCGATTGGTCTTTCAATTCTTCAACCGCGGCCTCAAGTTTGCCCAGCCATTCTTGCCAAAGACTCCCGAATTCCAGGCCGTCATAATATTCAGCAAAAAAAGGCGGAAAGATGTCGATCAAGATCCAATCCAGCGACTGTACCTTCTGGTCACCGTCATGCACTTCCTGCACGACTTCGCCAGCGCGAATGACCCTTCTCCCTGAGTAACTCGCCATCATGTCGCGATAGGTGAGTAAAAATATACTCGACGGGAATTCCGCCGAGATTTCGAATAAATGGCTGTCAACAATGCCATATGATTTGCTTCTAAATGAAAGATGAAATCGTCGGGCCTGATTGACCACAGGGTCCACATAGCCCAGGTTCTTCGTGGCCTCAAAGTCAAACAACTTCTTAAGTCCTTCTGTAATCTTGGCGGCAGATTCGCCATCCCGCCCTGCAACCCAACCCACCAGCTTATTAGACGGTCGTTTCAATCTGTCTGCGATGCGGTTGATTTCGATAGGACTGCCTGCAAGTACATCAATGTTGTAATCGATCCAATTTGACATCGTGGTCTCCTTTTAAAGTTAGTGGCCCTCATTCATGATCCAATGGGGGCTTCGTGGCCTTGGCTCACCTCGTTTAATACCTTGGGGCCCTGAAATAGTGGGAGAAGTTGGGCGGGAAACAAAAGCGTCCGGACTTGTCGTCCCGCTAACGTAAGGATCATGCCCTCATGGTTGCTGCCGCCGCTAATTCGATGCTTCCGAAATCTGGTGCGAAGTCGTGACCTTCTCCCTCCTTACTTGAAGCTGCATCAGCCACAGTCTTTGCTAGTTGTACTGCCTGTCGGCACCGTTTTTCGGCGATGTCCGAATACTCCGAATAAAGTTCAATACCAATGAAACGCCTGCCCATTTTTATCGCAGCTTCGCCCGTGGTTCCACTACCACAAAAGGGATCCAAAACGATTCCAGGCTCACTAGGCAGGCGGGATAGACTCCAGCCGACAGTTATCGGCTTGCGGGGAATATATGGTCGGTTGGTGTCCTGGCGCCCTGACTTTTCTAGTGAATCTGCATTGCTGTATTTCCCGATTTTTCTGTTGCAGGGTCGGGCTTCGACGTAGGGCTCCCAGCTAATTTGCCGCACGCTAGGGCCTTCCCCGGTTACCGCACCTGGGCAGCTCATTGCAATCGGTCGCTCAACCAGAGCAGGAGGAAACACCGCATAATGTTTGCTCCTGCTTTGTCCCAACGGAACGTTCCAGACATTCGTCAAATTTCGGCCCTCCAAGGACGTATGGCAATCCATCAGGGTTTCAGGCAGATATCGGATATCTTCCACATTTTTTCTCGGGATGCGGACGGCAGACACGTCCGACCAAGCTGCATCCGGGTCGAGGACAAACCGATAGAAGGGTTCATGACCATTGCCATTTATTCGGCGGGCCGCAGGCTCAATCATGCAATGACCGACGGATTGGCCATTCACCTGAACCGACTCTTTCGCCCACACAACTTCATCAATTAGAAAGAATCCGGCGTCCGCCATTGCACCGGCGAACAGGTGGGGTATTCGTAGGAGTTCACCTCTCTTACCTCGCTTGTCACCAATATTGACCCAAATACTTCCCCAAGATGCGAGCGGAATTGCTTTGAACACATTCACCAAGTCATTGATATATGCAGCTACGGATTGTTCTCGTCCCAACTCAGCGGAACTGGTTCCATAGCGTCGTTGATTGTAATAAGGTGGCGACGTTACAACGCAGTCTACTTTTAGCTGTAGTTCCTGCAATACATCGATGGCATTACCAAGAAAGATAGAAAACGGTTCGCATGCAAATAAGTTTGTCATGCGAGCTAATACTGGAGACTGGGAAAATCCGAGAATGCTTCGGAATCTGTCCGGCAAGTTAGGGCCGGACAACTTTATGGAGAGTAAGGCCCGGATTAGTTTGGTGTGGGCTTTTTGTTGGTCTGTAAGCCGCTCGGGCTGACGGATTCGTAGGGCACTCTGTCTTTCTCGCCGTTCTGAACTTCAGCGGAACGGCGCCATGATCGCGTAACTATGGTTCTTCCGTCCTGCTAGATTGGAATGGGTGAAGAACGGGCATGATGATTCGTAAGAGTTCGTCCGATAATCTCTTCACGCCTCTTCCGCGGCTCCAAAAACGTCTCCAGCTGCGTAAGGTTCGCCACAGCGGCACGATTCGGTCTGCCAATAATTGAGCCTCCCATTAGCGATTTCACAATAATGCGGATCCTGTTCCACGCCTGCGATCTCGTCCGGAAATCCTTGTGCATGCAACCAGCAGAAACTATCCCAATGCTCAAATCCCGCCATTTGCATGCCTGTAGCCAGCCATTCCCACATACGCAGGCCAGCAAACATCAGGACGATTGCGCCGGGAAATAGATGGGGGAGCATAGCCTCACCCCAAGCTTTCACAGCCTGCTGGAAGGCGATGTTTTCCTGCACCGTGGTCATGCGCTGACCGGAAGGTAGGTACCTTACTACGTGATTTTTCGTCGGTTGTTTTGGGGTCGTCCCACTTAGCATTCATAAATCTGTAGCCGTAGGGGGCCGTCGCAGACAGCGGCATGAAACTTGGGGCCGGCGTAAGACTTTGCCCACTCGACAAATTCGCTAGTGACGACCCGAGGCCGCTTCGTTCGTCCACAGGACCTCGGTGCTCTGCTTGCGCTGCCCGTTGATGATTCGAAAAGGCCGGAAGTCCAACCAATCCGCTCCCTGGTTTTCGCAGACTATAACCTGCCCGCTCCGACTCCTACACCAACCCGCTAAGTTCCGGTAATCGATACCCCGCCGCCCATGGGTGTAGTGCTCCCCTGCTTCGTTGTCATACGGTGCATCGATAAACCACGTGGCTGCCATATCGGGAATCTGGTCATAACTGCATTGCTCGATTGTCCAGTGACTTATACATGGGACTTGTTGAGCAATCCTCTCCCTTATGATTTTCCCCCAATACAACGAGCCGTCGGGATATCGGAGCATCCACTGGCTGGGTATGCGACTTGGCCAATCAGCGGCCTTGTGCATCCAGTATCCAATCAGCCACTTCTGTTCCAGGGTCAGATTATGATCGTCCAAGTGCTCGATATTAATAGGTAGTCGCCTAATCTCTTCTGGATTCGCGTGAATCAAATAATTCCACACGGCGCAAACAATTTCGTCTTGGTCATACAACCTGACTCGATGGTGGGGGTAATGTAGGGAATAACCCGCGCTTCCGGCAAAAGGCTCCTCGATGTCGAAATACTGGGGTGCAGGATAATAGCGAGCAATTCTCCACTTGCTCCCATATCGACTGAAAAATGGCTTCAGGCTACCCAATTAAAGTCTCTCCCTGCCTCGGCTCAGCCTCGGAATCGTGCAACCAGTGTGAAGCTGTGATTCTTCCTCGCGTGCTGCTGGAGTTTATTTTGGATCATCGGAATCGTGCTTTGGACTAAGACAAATAGGTCAATGACCTCAAAGCCCAATATCTGCAGCAGTTCAATTAATTCCGCATGGCCGAACCGCTGCTTTCCGCTTTCGATCTCGTCTTGAATCTTTACAATGATGGCGCCTTTCTTTTTCAGCACCCTCGCGGCTTCCAAGATGCCGCCGACATAGAGTCGAATCACGCTCTCGTGCGATGTGTTGCTTTCGTTGTGATACTGTTTGTTGAGGGCTACGTGCACAGTTTTGCCCGAATGCATGTACGGCAGGTCAATGACAACCGCATCAGCGCTGGCGTTTTCATAGGGTAGCGTGCGGCAATCGATCCCATCTTGTAGGTCCGACTTCAGTAGAGTGAACTTGCTCACATCGACATTCCGCCAGAACACGCCCCTGCCATAGGTCACATCCGCTATCACGCTCCCTTCAGGCACGTACATCGACAGAATGTGCGGAAACAGATCAGCGTTCGTTCCGACGTAAGCGGTGAGAATGGGTGCTGTCTCGACCCCACTTAATACTGTCGGTGGACGAATAGGGTCGGCGCCGCCGCCCCTATCCGTTGCCCCTGCTAGTCAACCCTGTTTATTAATCCATTCCAAGACAGTGGCGGGGTCACGCAGTTCGTTAGCCTTCGCCACCATCTTGTGCATCTGCCCGCGCACCTGAGCGAGATCGGCTTCCAGTTCCACCACCCGAGCGTTCAACTGATACATGGATGATTTGCTTTCTTCCCCCACTCTTTCCACGCGCACATTCATTTTGTGGGGAAAAAAGGCGTAGGCAATCCGGTTGGAGAAACGGCTCAGTTTGCTCCGGAATTCCCCTTCCTCCAACCCGCCAAAGACCGCATCGATCGGCGCCACTCCACTAGCTCCGTTTCCGCAAAGGAATTCGTACAAGGCTTCGACGTCCCCGGTTTTTAATTCGGGAACGGGGATCAATACCGTAGTCTTGCTGGGATCAGTTTCAGGCTCTTTTGCGGCACTCGCAGCGCCTTTGGCGGTTCTATGCTTCTTGCGAGCGGCCCTCTTCCCGGCGGAGCCTCCGGTCGCCCCCTCAGAGCGGTTGTTACGGTGCTCCGCTCCGTCTGCACCACCCGTGTTAGCGGCATCGCCCTCGGAGCCCTCCTCCCCTTCTTTTTCTTTTGCCTCTTCTGGCAGCGGGGGCAATAGAGGGACTTCAGCCGTCAGTTTGTTGACGTAACTTGGTGAGGTCTGGAAAACTTCGGAACAGATCCCTGCCCAGCAAATAGCATCGTCCGGCTGAATCTTTACTTCTTGACCATTCGTGTTGATGCAGGTGGTTGGAGTATGGCCAATCATCCGCCAGGTCCGCCGCATTGGGCTATCCGCAGCCATGCGACCATTGGCCACTGCCAAGTGGTGCAGTTTTCGTATCATGGGCGCATAGACCGGGAGAGTTTCACACAAGAACTTGGTGCCTAAAATCGCCGGCGCAATTACAACAAACAGTTCGGTTGCATTCTGATACCACAAGCTTTCCGTGAGGGTTTCGCGTAGCTCGGGTGTCATGGCCCGATAATCGGCGAATTGCTTGGGTAGTAAGTCGTTCAGCGCTTGGGCGAACTTATTGCCTGTCAGTGGCGCTGTTGGGAATGTTATCAATCCTGTACTCATGACTCCGAACTCCGTTTATGAATTAGCGCTGCGTTTAAATCGCACAGAAAGTGGAACCTGTCCCGCACCCTCAGTAGACCGAAAATATTTTTCGGTTCTTTGGGTTAGTTCCTTGACCGCACGAACGACATCGGCTGTGACATATCCCTTTGTGGTCGAGTGTGGTTGGCCGTCTAGTTTCACCCGAATCGTTTTGGGAAACACACCGAACGGTGCAACCATTCTGGCCAAGAGGTTTTGCCCGGCTCGTTCCTCGGTAATTCCTATCCCCCGATAGGCTCTCCAGGGCGACTGACTTAGGTTGCGCAACGTCTCTATCAACACACTCGTGGCCACATGTTTCGTGTTGTTCATTACGAGCGCCATATCCAACAACAAGCGCTCCGCATACTGCGACTCAACGGCCTTAAGCTCCTCGTCCTTTAGTTCGGTAAATTTTCTGGCCTCACGAGTTTTCATCGTGCTGACGGTCACTGCTGTTTCTTTCAATTCCTCGATTCTCCCGGGCGCCAGGACTTCGCAAATGGCGAACAGCGGTTCCCACACTTCTCGATCCCGCAAATTCACAAGGAAGTTCAGCTTGTCCCGGTAATTAAGATAGGTGGTTTCGATCGTGACTCGCCTTTGCCACACCGAGGCGTGTAGCCGCGCGCCAATTTCGTTGCCGACCGACTGGGCGACAAACCTTTTTTCATTGTTGATGCTGACGCCCCGAGTCATTGTTACGATGATGGATCGATCCCGCAAAGTGTCATACGGGTCTCCAATCATGGTGTAGATTTTTGGACAATAGACGTCGTAGGTGACAGTTCCGCTACCGGGCGCAGCTCGGATGACGGGAATGCCAGCCTTATATCCGTTGTTCAAGATGTCCCGAAATGTTGAGTGTGGCTTGGATAGCTCTTTTTCGACTTCATCCAAGCACAGCGTTGGGTGGTTCGCGTCCACCGTGCGGAACAATCCTGCCGGGGTAATTCCCGTTGCCATCACAGGTCGGAAGCAGAGAAAACTCAGCAGTTCCATTGCCTGCGTCTTACCCGTGCCCTTGGTAGCTGAAGTAATACAGATGTAAGGCACGACCTCAAAGCAGTCCTCCCAGATGTGTGTCAGTGCCGCGAACAATGCTAGCGGTAGGGGATAGTTGGCTTCGGTGAATACCAAACGATCCGCCAAGTATTGTTCTGCTTCCTCTAGCGCTGTTTTCCCATCTTTATTGACAATTTCAGTCATACGGTATCCAATGGGTCGTAACGTCGTAACTTCCGTTTCCAACTTGTTACTCCTCCTAAACCCGATCCCCAACCGATTCGGTCCTGTCGGAACAGGACGCCGATCGCCCCCTCGATCCTGGTCCCGTCTTGTGCTGACCCATCCTTCGGTGACCCCGATCGACACAGTCGTGGAGGTAAATGCCCTCAGCCGGCCGGCCCTCACTGCATTTCTGCTTTACTCGCCTTGCTTGTTAGTGGTACTGGGTGGTACCAATCCAAGGTCGTAGATCGCTTGCTCGATAAGGTCGAATCCGACTTCGGTCATCCGATCAGCGATGGAATCAACATAGAAGTGTTCTCGCACCGCTTTGACGTTTTCCGGTGTGTGGTTAGCACCAGAGCGCTGCAATGCTGTGACGATGTCTTCGTCGCACCACGTCACAATCTCCCACCTCCCGAGGTTTTCCAGCTCAGATCGAAGCTCTTGGACTCGATCTTCGATCGCGGTGTCTTTTTCTGTCAGCTTTGGATCTTTTTCCTGTTCAGTTGGCATCGTTCCTCCTTGTTGATCGTGGTCGGGCGCATCGCTACACCCGGGAACTGCACGCACTCAGAATGTCCTTCGCTCAGCGCGAATCTTCTTTCTTCAACTCGAAATCCTCGATGTTCTGCAAACTCCACTTCAACGAGATGATCATGCATTCCAACGCGACCTGGCCGATCACCAAATGGCGCTCTTTGCCATCACCGCCAGCGGTCGGGTCTTCGTAAGCGTTGAGGCCGCGCAGAATGTCATCAGCGGTAGAGTGGAACTTGCTGTATGTCTGGTTGACCGTGCCGGGGTTGAGCAGCGTCTGAAGCAGTTCGCCGCACTGATTCTTGAATTCTTCTTTCGGCATCATTTCGTTTCTCTCCTTGTCTGCACGCGCAGCGGCGTGCGCTCCCAGGCTGTCGCCATGGTTGGCCGATCACCCAGGCGCATCGTTGACGTTCCGCCCATCATCCTTTCTTTGGCGCATGCCAGGGATACTGTGCCTGCCATGAGCCGCTCCAGGCGCCACGTTTCTTCCCCTCTGCCGGCGTTTTCGCGGCTGCGACCTCCTCCGGCGTCCTGAGTAGGCGCACGTTGACAAACCCCTGCTCACGGAGCTTTGCCTGGGATCCCTCCCTGCCGGAGAAGTGGACACCAAGCGCCCAATCGTTCAAAAGGATGACCCCGACGTCATTCGCATGCTCTGCTGCCCAGGCCGTGATCACCATCGTGCTGGCGCCCACGCGCACGATACCGCCTGGGATCCGGTGCTGATCACACAAATTGCCGTCACCTGAAATCGGCGCGCCGCATTCGGGCACCGCGCATATCGTTCTGCCTTCCATTGCCACGACCAACCTCGCTCTCTTGACCGGGCACTTCACCGAGTTCACTGTCCTGTTCCGTAAACCTCGTCTGTGATCCCAAATTAACCAGGCAAACGCTCCAAATCTACTGGCGTTCCGGCCAGTCTTTGGCCAGGATCTCGATACGGCTGGCGACGCCGAATTTCCGCAATATGTTCTCCACATGAAAACGAACGGTCCGTACCTCGATCCCAAGCGCGCTCGCGATCTCCTTGTTGGATTTGGAGAGCAGTGGGTATACCTCCCTCTCTCTTCGGGTGAGGTACGAAAATGGCTTGCCCTCGGCCGCTGCGTTACGTTCAACTTCAAGGACGTGCAGGTCGTTTACTGGGTGCCGCATCTCCCTTTTTGTTGGTTCGTTGCTTTTCATGACAGATTCCCCTCAAGATCACATTCGTTACCTCGAGCCTCTTCATTAATCGACCAGGCGATGTGAGTAAGTTCGGCGCTGCGAAATGTTGCCACCAGCGCCGCGTTCGTCGACGCCCTTTCGTGTGGTAGTGCTGTAGGCTAGGTCAGCAGGGGCGCGTTGAAGACGTTATCGTCGATCTTGGCGGCATCGCAATTGAACCTCGCGCCCAGAACCGACGCTCCAACTGCCGCCTCATTGGTGCTGCCCAGCCGCCGGCATCCTCATTGAGTTTTTGTTTAGTGTCGTCCGCCATGCTCCACTTGTCGGACGTTTCCGATTTGTTGTTTCTTCCGACATTATTTCCTCCTCGCTGTTTGCCGGCGGCTCGGTCGGGTGGGCGATCAGATCGACTTCGCCGACAACGCTTCCCAGAGGCCCGGATCATTACATCCGTTAGCCTGCTGAATTTTGAGTATCGGACTAAAGTGAATGGGGGGTGCGGAAGAGTTTGGGTTTTTCTAGGGTGCTGATTTGTCCGCATTCGGACTGGGGAACGCGATGTTGTCAAAGTAGGCCCGTTGCTTCAGATAGACTTCTTTCCGTTTGCGAAAGTTGCCCGCCCGGATCTTGCCGGGATCCCTCAAGTCCTCGAGCTTATCTTCCGGATAGCCATGGGCAAGCAAGGCCAAGCGGACCAGCGCGAGGGCTGGCCGTTCCTGAACTCTACATTCTTTTGTGAGCGTAAGGCTCAAACCAATACCTTGGTCTAGAATGTTTGGCCGGCGGACCCACCGCCACTCAAGAAACGAAAGGTAACTACGTGAGGACTCCACCACGCACTGGTACTGATTCAAAAGAGAAGACAGATCTATTCCTAATGCATGACTGTCCCCCCTGACTATTACCCGTCCTTTGTGAAACTGGGCGGTGTTCCGAAGGTTCGAAACAAAGCTTTCGACTTGGATTGTTATGCCGCGGAGAGCCTTGCGGATATAGGCATCTCGCTTCCGCTTCTGCTCGTCCAGTCGGGGGGCCGGGCCAGTTGAAGCGTATATCAAAAGCAAAGCAACCCTCCGAACATCAAACCGGGCCCATTGCGGTTGACCAGAAAACTGTTGTTCTAGAAAACCCATGTATGTATGAAATGCCGTCCATTCCCGGGTGCGTCCCCCGATCGACTTCTCAAACCTTTCCCGCCATGTTTCGAACGTAACGGTCGTCATTGAGTGTTCTCCCTATCGAAAGGCCGATGAGGAATAACCATTCACCCATTCACATTTTACCAGCTCAAATTGTCTGTTCCAACGGAACGATCTCACACGAATTCTCGGTGAAATTCTTCCGCGACCAATTCGCACAGTCTGCGATAGTGGAACGATTTGGCCTTTCTCGCCGCCATCAGCGAAGCACCCGGCGGCGTAAATGAGGTGAATGGCAAGTGTGCGACGAATTGGTTCCCAACGCGGAGCAACCATGAAGCCCAGTAAGGACTGGGAAGGTCAGTGATGCATCCAGAACGGCAAGAACTAGTGGACCAAACCACGGCGACGCCATTGCTCACGCTGGACGATGTGGCGTCGCTGCTGGGTGTCTCGAGGGCATGGGTCCGTGATCACGCCACCCGGCGCAATCCACGAATTCCCGTGGTTCGTCTCGGCGGGCGTCGCGCTCTCCTGCGATTCCGTCCGCAAGATATAGAAAACTTCATCAATGCACATCTCTCCGTGCAGCAAGAAGGCGTATAGTTCATGCCACATTCCTGGTTCCAAAAGGAGGAAGCAGATGCGCACTCGTCACCAAAACGGCTGGGTTGAGGAACGCGGTGGCCGCGCCCGCAGATGGTGGTACGGTCACTACTTTGAATATGTCACCGACGAACGGGGCAGGGAAACGCGCCGTCATCGCGGGGTGTATCTGGGCGAAAAATCGAAGCTGCGAAAGTGGGCAGCCGAAGATGCTCTGCGCAAAGTGATCACCGCAACCCAGAAGCATCAGCCCATGGGAGATTCCCTTACCTTTGAATGGTTCACTAGAGAGCGTTTTTTGCCCATGCGAGTGCCGCAGTGGGCACCATCAACGCGGGAGACGAACCTGGGCATCCTGGAAAATCATATTTTGCCACGGCTGGGAAGCACTTCGCTTGCAGCGCTGGAGAAGTTTCACTGTCAGATGCTCCTGAACGATTTGGCGACCCAGGGCTACTCGTTCTCCGTTGTCGATCACAGCCGCATCATGGTAAAGGCGATCCTGGAAGAAGCCGTTGACTCAGACCTGATCGGTAAGAATCCCGCTCGCAAGCTGGCGAATCCGGAGACGAGAGAGCCACAGAAGCCATTGCTGCCCAAGCACAAAGCCCGAGAACTGATCAACGCTTTGCCGCTCAGGGATCGGCTCATTGCAATGATCGCGGCTTTTTGCGCCATGCGACCGGGCGAGATTTTTGGTCTGCAGCGCAGCTCGTTTCGGGGCGATTATTTCTATGTCCAAGGTACGGCGTGGTGTGGAACCATGCAGCCGGGCAAGGCGAAAACCAAGGGTAGCAAGACCTCCGTGGTGATTCCGGACGTGATTCTGCCGTTGTTGAACGCTTGGCTGGAAACATCCGACAATGACTCACCCGACAGCCTCCTATTTCCCTCCACAAGGCCCGATATTCCCATGCGGCCTGAGGTATGGCTGCGGCGGCCCCTCCGAACCATGGCGCGCAAGCTGGGGATTACGAGTAAGGTCAATTTTCAGGTCCTAAGGCGGACGTTTGCAACCAACGCGCAGGAATTTGGCGGCCCAAAGGATGTTCAGAGCCATCTGAGGCATACTCATATCTCCACTACCATGGACGTGTACACCCAGGCCATTCCCGAGAGTGTGCGCAAGCTGGTGAACGACGTGGCTAACGACGTGATGACCAGCATCACGCCGGCGAGTAAGAGGGTTCAGTGAAAAGTCCGGAGGTTCTGAACACAACTGTTCACACAAATCACATGAAACTCCGCCAATTTGGATATACCGCAAGCGCGTGAAGCTCGCAACCGCCGTTTTCCAAAGAGAGCAGAGGGAGTCTCATGCAACCATGTGATCGGCTTACCGCCAAGGAAATTCAAGTCGCGATGCTGGTCTGGGAAGGCCAGACCAATCGCGAAATCGCCAATGTGGTCGGCACTACGGAGCAAGTGATCAAGAATTACTTGCGCAATACCTTTGACAAGCTTGGGGTATGGAGTCGGCTCGAACTCGCACTCTATGTGGCCGCTCACGGTGGTTCGCAATGGCGCAATCCCATTGCTCTACCAGTCGCTCCTCGGCAGTCCATCGCCGAGGATCCGGAAGCGCTGCAGAAAGCTAGGGAGCGGGTACACGCACCTCTTGACCTGGCGCAGATTGAAAAGGATGACCAACAGCCAGCGCGATTGCCCTATAGGACCAAGGTCTCGCCACGACTGATTTCGGCCTAGTTTTTCACAATTGGAATCCTCTACTGGAGAGGCGCGAGATAATCGGAGGCGAGGGCATCTGCCATTTGTAGTGCGCGATGACGCACATAGAGTCACTTCCAAAGTAATGGCAGTTGCACCAAATGTGGTGCATAGCCCTGTGGAGATGATGCATGTACTTCATAAAAAAGAGCCTGCAGGTGTCTTAATCCAGTTGACTCCGTCCGGTTCGGCGCAGTACACACCTCCAGCTATCTAGGAAGGGTATCGGGACAGTATTGGTTGGTCACGTCTTGGCCACGTCAATAAATCGTTTTAATCGCGGAAGCCGCTAAGCGGGCGCAATACTCGAGATGAGACGCAAGGAACGGAGTTTTTTCATCCCGGTCAACCGAGGGGCACAGTTTCTTGTTACGCCCGCAGAACAGATCAATTGTGCTGCGACCTCCTCGGCACGTTGCGGCAGTTCAAACAATGGGCAGGCTTAGCGGACAGTCTGCAATAAGTAAATGCTGGCAATACCAGGACTCCCTGGGGTTTAGATCCAGGTTGTTTCACTTCCTATGGCTTGCGTTGGACATAATCCGGTCAAAGCCGAGGTTCTGGTCGTAGACGATTCCCCTGAGATCCAACGCTACCTTCGCGCCTTGCTCGAACTCGACTCTTATCGCGTGCAGACCGCCAGCAGCGGCCGCGAAGGTTTACAGATCCTGCGCCGCGGATACGCTCCCGAGGTGGTGCTGCTAGACGTCCAGATGCCAAACATGGATGGCCTGGAAACTTTGCGGCGAATCCAGAAGCTCTGCCCGAGCCCTAAGGTCATCATGTGCTCAGGAGAGGATGATCCCAAAAAGATTCGCGAGGCACTCTCTCTGGGCGCACACGCGTACCTCCTGAAACCGATCCAGCATTTGTATCTTTCGGCCGCAATTGAGCGTTGCCTCAACCAGGGTTCAGTGAAGCAGTCGGAGGAGCGTTCAGGCTGCCAACTCTTCGTCGTGCCATCACTCAGCCCGCTCTGAGCAATAACCGTGCTGTCAGGATTTCAAATCCTGATTCGAACCATGCTGTCCAGGAACTGCACGAGTTGGTTCTTGTCTTGTTCCGTCATCCCAGTAAACTTCACTCCGATCCCAAATCCCGGAGTACTGGTCACGACTTCGCCGTTCGCCCATAATTTAAAGTCTTTGACCCAAAGGGCAATCCTGATTTGTGTGCCTTTCGGGAGAGGGTTCGGCAGCTCCAGGAAGCACCCTCCCAGGCTGAGATCGGAAGTCCTGCTTCGGATTGGGGCGACCGCCCCAGTTGGATAAACCTCCACAGAATTTGTGCATTTCAATCGGGAGTGAACTCGGCGATCATGCGCATCGCGAACCGACCCATCGAAACCGGGAGGAGGTAAAGGGAAGTCCCAAAAACTTTTTTCGGGCGACAGATTGAGCAGACCTAAATATCCTGCCTTAGGAGTGCCACGTTGGCCTACCCATTTCACCCGAAAGTGAGCCTTCGTCGCGCCGTAGGTTACACCGACAATCTCATCCACTTTAGGCTCGGCGTGGACTCCAGTGAGTTCCGCGCCTTGCTGGCTGACGTTGGCGGTGAAGACCTTCTCGGAAAAAATCTGCCCGCTGCTGTCCGTCCCAAAAATTCGCACCGGGACCTTAATCTCCTTACGGGGCTCTCGGCGTTTGCCCATATCCTCTAACCGGACGACTGCAAAAAGAAGCTTGGGGTCCGGGGGTGACATGATTCTACTTCAGACGTCCTCCCTCGCCTAACGAACGAATGGACAGCCCGATCTACCACCGATGCGGCGGGTCGCCGTCCTTCATGTGCTTGGCAAAGACCGACTTGAATCAGGACGCAATGCCATTTGCTTCGTGCCGCACGCGGCGGGCTTCCGGCAAAGCATTGCCCGTCTGCGGTCTTCCGGCCATGTCTGGAAGGAACACTGTAAACACCGTACCGCTGGAGCCTGCTCTGGTCCGGCTGCGAACGCGGATCGATCCTTCATGCTTTTGCACGATACCGTGCGAGAGCCAGAGTCCCAGGCCGGTGCCTGCGTCCCCCTTGGTCGAATAGAACGGCTCGAAGATGTGACTCAGGTCATTCTGCTGGATGCCACGGCCGTTGTCGGCAATGGTTACGCGCGCCCCGGTCCTGTGTGTCCGGCTTCCGCTGCTGCTGGACCACTCGCGGCTCCGAGTGACATGCAGGCTCATCTGGCCGCCATCGTTGAGAGCATCGAGAGCATTGAGAATCAGGTTGGAGAAAAGCTGTCGAAGTTCCCCGGCAAAGCCGCGAATTTCGACCCGCGGGTCATACGTCTTCTTAACCCGGATATGCTTTTCGTTCAGTTGGCGCAGGTAGAGCTGCAGCACGTCGTCGAGCGTATCGGCCACGTTCAGGAGCGATGGCGATGAATTCTCGCGCACGAACCCCAGCATCTGTTGAGCGATGGCGCCCACACGCAACACTTCTTTCTCCGCCATCCCCAGGTATTGCTCCTGCTTGTCGGGATGGTTGCGGGCGAGGTAGATCAGATTGGTCACCGCTTCCAGTGGGTTATTGATCTCATGAGCGACAGCGGCAGCGAGACGTCCGGCAGTCGCCAGCTTTTCGTTGCGCCGCAGCGCCTCTTCCGAACGTCGCTGCGCTGTAATGTCGTGGGCGATGCTGGAGGCGCCGATCACAGCTCCGCGCTCATTGCGAATCGGCGAAAGCGAGATGTCCACGGTAACCCGCGTGCCGTCTTTGCGAACCCGTTCGGAAGTGTGGTGCTGGATGGCCTCGCCTCGCATGACTTTTCTCGTGATGCCGGGCAGTTCCTCAGGCCGCTCCGGTGCACCGAGGACGTCTACAGGCATACCAATCGCCTCGGCCGCGGAGTATCCGTACAGCCGTTCCGCGCCTCGGTTCCAGCTGGTGATGACTCCGTTTACATCTCCGGTGAGAATGGCATCGTCGGAGGATTCAACCATAGCGGCCATCTGCTGCTGGACCTGCTCGACGCGCGTCTGGGCGCGGGAGCGCTGGCGGGCGAGACTGGCGGCAAGAACCGAGACCGCAACAAATACCGATAGCCGCCCGTAGTCATTCACCGAGAGCGAAAAACTGAAGTGGGGCTCAAACGCGAAATAATCGATTGCGAGCCCGGACACGGCCGTGCTAAGCAGCGCCGGCCCGAAACCAAAGAAACGGGCGCTCACCACGACGGCGGCAATGAAGATAGCGAATGGATCCTCCCGCATCACCGGCCACCTGGACCAGATGCCAAGCGCAAATCCGGTCACGATCACCGCGGCCGCGTACCGGACGGTCCAATGACGCCATTTCGCTACATACCTTGGGTGCGCAATGTGGATTGGAGACATGACAGAAAACAAGTACCGGGACGGACACGGCTGTGCGCGAGCCTCGACCGTCCGAAACACCGCCACTGCAGAGAATCAATTTAGCAGGATAGGCGCGGCCGCGCAATTTGTGAATCATAGCCGTCGAGGACACCCGGGAGCGGAACGCGCCAACCCGCTCCAAGCGCAAATTTAAATCACACACAAAGAGGGGTGCCCCATTCTTCCGCGTTCTGTGCGGAAGGGTGGGAGGCGAGAATGCCCGCACAACGAAAACTACCCTAAACTGTCGTTCCGAGCCGAGTAACCGTTTCGCGAAGCGCAAATCCAAATCACACCCAAAGGAGGGGTGCCCCATTCTTCCGCGTCCTGTGCGGAAGGGTGGGAGGCGAGAATGCCCGCACAACGAAAGCCAACCATAATTTGTCGCCCCAAGCCGAGTAACCGTTTCGCGAAGCGCAAATCCAAATCACACCCAAAAGAGGGGTGCCCCACTCTTCCGTGTTCTGTGCGGAAGTGGGAGGCGAGAATGCCACAGAACGAAAGCCAACCATAATTTGTCGTCCCAAGCGAAGTAACCGTTTCGCGAAGCGCAAATCCAAATCACACCCAAAAGAGGGGTGCCCCATTCTTCCGCGTCCTGTGCGGAAGGGTGGGAGGCAAGAATGCCCGCACAACGAAAACCACCCCAAACTGTCGTCCCGAGCCGAGTAACCGTTTCGCGAAGCGCAAATCCAAATCACACCCAAAAGAGGGGTGCCCCATTCTTCCGCGTTCTGTGCGGAAGGGTGGGAGGCGAGAACGCTCGCACAACGAAAACCACCCCAAACTGTCGTCCCGAGCCGAGTAACCGTTTCGCGAAGCGCAAATCCAAATCACACCCAAAAGAGGGGTGCCCCATTCTTCCGCGTTCTGTGCGGAAGGGTGGGAGGCAAGAATGCCCGCACAACGAAAGCCAACCATAATTTGTCGTCCCGAGCCGAGTAACCGTTTCGCGAAGCGCAAATCCAAATCACACCCAAAAGAGGGGTGCCCCATTCTTCCGCGTTCTGTGCGGAAGGGTGGGAGGCGAGAATGCCCTCACAACGAAAACTACCCTAAACTGTCGTCCCGAGCAGAGTAACCGGTTCGCGAAGCAAACCCCACCCCAACGCTGTCATCCCGAGCGGAGTAACTGCTTCGCGAAGCGAATCAGCTACGCAGTCGAGGGACCCCGCGTCTGCTCACAGTACGACAAAACGGCAAGGCATTCCCACCAGCACCCAGACGAACAATTACGCCACGAGCAAATCAGCGCTAAAATCTCCCCGCAGTGGAGAAAAACCAACTCTATTACGGCGACAACCTCGAAGTCCTGCGCCAGCACATCAAGGACGAGTCGGTCGACCTCATCTACCTCGACCCGCCCTTCAACAGCCGCCAGGACTACAACGTGCTCTTCGCCGAAAAGGACGGCACCCGCTCCAGTTCCCAGATCATGGCCTTCGAAGACACCTGGGAGTGGAACGTGGACGCTGAGCGCGCCTACGAGGAAATCGTCGAGCAGGGTGGCCGCGTCTCCGACGCCATGCGCGCCTTCCGCACCTTCCTCGGCCACAGCGACATGATGGCCTATCTGGCAATGATGGCTCCGCGTCTGATCGAGCTTCATCGAGTGCTCAAGGTGACGGGATCGATCTATCTGCACTGCGATCCGACAGCCAGCCATTACTTGAAGATTTTGATGGATGGCGTCTTTGGAGTGCAACAATTTCGCAACGAGATTGTCTGGAAGCGCAAGGCTGGCCGAGGAGAGACCAATATGGCGGCATTTCGGTTTGGCGTAACGTGTGACACCTTGCTCTTCTACGCCAAAGCAAAGGGTGCCTTTTTCCGGAGACAGTATCGGACGAGCAATCCTGACTACATCAAAACAAAGTTTACATACACTGATTCTGGTGGACGACGATATCGCCTGGACAACATCACAAGCCCGTCCTACCGTCCGAATCTGGTCTATGAATACAAGGGGCACAAGCCCCCGGCGAACGGCTGGGCCGTCTCCAAAGAGCGGATGGAAGAAATGGATCGTGACGGTCGACTCTACATCCCCGATAACGCCGAAAAAAGAATCCAGAGAAAACGGTACCTAGACGAACTGCTCGGGGAAACGGTAGATAGCCTATGGGACGACATTCCTCCCATAAACTCGCAGGCCCAGGAACGCCTAGGGTACCCCACTCAGAAGCCCGAAGCACTCCTCCAGCGAATCATTCAATCCAGCAGCAACGAAGGCGATGCAGTGCTCGATCCGTTCTGCGGATGCGGCACCGCAATCTCCGTCGCCCAGCGCCTCGACCGCCGCTGGATCGGCATCGACATCACCCATCTGGCCATCGGCCTGATCAAGCAGAGACTCACAGATGCATTCGGGGAAACCGTGCGCAATACCTATGAGATCGTTGGAGAGCCAGTCGATCTGTCCGGTGCGCAAGACCTCGCCACGAATGACCCTTATCAGTTTCAATGGTGGTCGCTCGGTCTGGTCGGCGCACGCCCCAATGAGAAGAAGAAAGGCGCTGACCAAGGCATCGACGGACGCCTCTACTTCCACGACGAACCTCGCGGCGGCAAGACCAAGCAGATCATCTTTTCCGTTAAAGCCGGACACGTCCAATCCGCCTACGTGCGCGACCTGCGCGGCGTCATCGAACGCGAAGAAGCGCAGATCGGCGTGCTGATCAGCATGGAAGCGCCCACCAGGCCCATGCTGAAAGAGGCTGCCGAAGCCGGATTCTACAAGCCTCCCGGATTGGAAGACCGCTATCCGCGCATTCAGATTCTCACCATCGAAGAACTGCTCGCAGGCAAACGGGTCGAGTATCCGCGCCTTCTGGAAGTGACGTTCAAGAAGGCCCCGAAGTCAAAGCCAACGCCGGAGAAAAAGACGCTTCTTCCGTTTGACCCAACCGAGGAAGATGAAGGGCCATTCTGAGAGCACCCAAATCTCGAAAAACCGCGAAAATCGCTCCAGTGCCGAAAAGTTGTCAAGCCCCCCAAACCAACTATTTCCTCCCAACCTACTGATTCAGCTGGAAATATAAATATCGAAAAGTGGCATGTTTACCCCCTCCAATTTGCTATTCTTGAAATAGAGAATAAATCTCGAAACAAACAGGCGCGACCGGAATCCCGGCTCGCGCCTTTTTCATTGGAGTTCAAATTGAAAAAAGCAGCAAAGAAAGGCAAACCGCGCCGGCAAGTCGCACCCCTGGTCCGCGGGCCGCTAAACCACAAAGCCAGGGGTGCAGTGGGAGAACTCGCCTTCGCCCACAAGGCGGCCGCCCTCGGCTTCGGCGTCGCCACACCCCACGGAGATAACGAGCGCTATGACCTTATCGTCGACTCTGGCGAGCGCTTGTGGCGCGTGCAGGTGAAAACAATTTGCCAGGTCCACGGTCGCCTCTACCAGACTTCAGTCAGCCATGGCCACGGAGTCAATATGAAACCTTACAACGCCAGGGAAATTGACTTCGTCGTGGCTTATCTCGCTCCACCAGACATTTGGTATGTAATCCCAGTGAGATGCGTTGCGGGCTTAATCAATCTATGCTTCTATCCTTCAGGATGCAGGCAAGGCGGCGGCCGATTCGAACCCTATCGCGAGGCCTGGCATCTCATGGCGCCGGGCGGAGACTTGATGCAACCGGGTATATTGCGATGGGTCCGCGCTATGGCTTGTGAGTTGGGTGGTGAGCGAAGATGGAGGAACTTTGATTCAGTCGGAGTTTAGAGTGGGCCACCCATCTCTCGTACCGTGGGAGTTGCCAGGAAAACTAAGGGCGCGGAGATCTCCGCGCCCGGTTTTTAAAACTGTGACGACCTGCTCTACTGTTGCGTGTTCAAGTTCTGACGTCCAGCGTTGGGCCCTTGCGTGGTTGGAATGACGCTTAAAGATGCTTGCAGAGTGAAATTCAGCACCGTTTCCGAGGGCAATTTGATTTGCTGACCATGGGTAACGGCTTGCGCCCCAGCACCTAAGCCGCCGCCTGCTACAGCCCCGATAGCGGCTCCCTTGCCGCCACCAGCGAGGGCGCCGATGAGAGCCCCGATTCCGGCGCCGCCTCCGACTTTCTCGGCCGTGTTCTTGCCACGCGAGCCGCCCTGCTTCCGGTACTGATCAGTCTGAATGCTGTAATTTTTTCCGCCCGCCGAAATCCGATCCAGTTGAAGTACCAGCAGCGATTGCCCGGCGAACTTGCCGGCACTCTGCACGGTTACTACATGGCCTTCGACGTTATATCCGGCAGGAATCGCGGTGTCACCATCAACCGAAAGCGGCGAATTCAAGGTTGCATGAAAAGTCTGACCCTGCGTTGCGGTCTCAGAGTCAATTGGGTCCACCAGCCTCACCGCCAAAGTTGTACCCGAAGGAATCGTAACTTTCTGCGGTGGTGGTGGCGGAGGAGGTGGCGCGGGGGCAACCGGCGCCGGTGCCGGCGCAGGGGCCTGAGCCGGTTCCGCCTGTGCTACCTGGGTCGGAGCGCTGGAAGAATCGTCTTGATTCCTGGACGCTTTACGGTGATGCTTTGCCGCCGGGGAGGGTTTAGGCTGCTCCTCTGGAGCCGGGGCTTGAGCCTCGATCGGGGGCTGCGAGCCGACTTGCAAATTGTTCACAACCTGTTTCACGCCCGGTTCCGTGGACGCATAGCGAGCGGCGGCATCGCGTTGAGCATTATTGTCCACTTCACCGGAGAGCGTGACGCTGCCCTTGTCCGCTTGCACGATCAGTTGCTTGCCCTGCAGACCGGAATCGGTGTTCAGCTTGTTCTGGATATCGCTGGCAATCTGTGTGTCCGTCGGAGCCTTGGAGCAGCCGACAGCCGCCATGATGGCGAACAGAACCACCGCGCTGAGGTAGAGAGATAGCCTCGCCTTCATAAATCACTCCTGTGATGTAAGTCCGGTATAAATACTTTAGATGCAAAACTAGCCCAGGTTTCCGGAAAAATATTGTTGGAAACCATTCAGTCATTGTATGCAAGAACTGCCAACCATCAAATTCCAAATCGAGACGCTTTTTGGCAAAGCTGACTAACTCTGGTGCAGAAATTTGTAGTCGAGGATGCTGGCCGCGAGCCTCGTAATTCCAGCTTTTTCGGGCATATCTTTTTCCGGCGCATCCTTGGTCCGAGTGATGCGTCCCTGACAAAGCACGGTGCTGTTTTTCTGACCAGAAATTTCTTCCGGCATCTCGAAAACCATCTCCACCAGTGTGTTGTCAGGAAAGCGCTGCGGCCCCTGCAGGAGCACGCCCGACTGGCTGAGGTTCGCGATCGTGCCTTCATACCAGCTCCCAAGATTTTTCACGCGATACCGCACCGGTGTATCGACCTTGAGACGCCGGGCGCGAGGAACCCATGTTGGTTTGTGAGCCCGGCTGCGGCGGCGGGTCGTGGCGCCCTCCGCCTCGCTTGCGGACTGGCTGTGATCCACGCGCTGGGTTCGCCGCATCGTCGTCCAGTCGTAGCTATATTCGACGGCGCAGAGCAGGCAAACCTGATAGTACTGGCCATCGGCGGCACGCCGGGGCCATGAAAACTCGTGAGAGCAGCGCCCTAACATAAGAACATCCAGGAACTTCTGTGGCATGTGCGCCTTTCCGGAAGAGGTCGCCGGAAGAGACATCATCTAACGGCAGCGTGATTTTGTGTAGGTTACTTTCGTGTGAGGTCCAAACAAGATAGCCGATCTATCGGCTAAGGAACCTCTGATTAAGTACGGAGCCTAACTGATCCCGCACGGGCGGAGGCGCCCGCCTACATCGATGACTTAATCAGCGGCTCACCAACTTGTCGCCTTGTAAAAAGATTGTCAAATTGTGGCTCCCGCGTTGACTTCGGTAGTTGACAATCCCATAATTCTGGCGCACGGAGAATAGCAGTTACACTCACTTGGCCTACCAGGAGTAACTCATGTCACCGCCCTCGCGACTCCGTAGAGCACCCTACAAGCTTTCTCATCTCCTTGATCACCGGCTGCAAATCTACGCGCTTGCGGCTAGCGCCGCGGGTGTGAGTTTGTTGGCTTTGGCGGAACCGTCCGAAGCAAAGATCGTCTATACCAAGGCGCACAAAGTCATCGGAACCAATGGCCTCTACCCTCTGGACCTCAACCACGACGGCACTATCGACTTCCTGATTCAACAGCAGGGATACCCTTTCTCCTCGAGTGGGCATAATGGGCTGGGCGCCAGGGGCGCATTTGGCAACGCCGTCCAGGGCAGCAACCTTCTTGCCTCCGCCCTGAATCAGGGCGCACGGATCGGTCCGCGTCAACGATTCATAAGCAGCACCGGAACCTTCGGGGCAGTAATGTTTAATGTTGTCTGTACCGTCGATACCGGCTGCTCGTCAGAGGGCAAATGGACAAACGTCAGCAACCGCTATCTCGGACTCAGGTTCCGAATCCACGGTAAAACTCACTACGGATGGGCGCGGCTCAGCGTCACAGTGATGCCACAAGGCCACACCATTACCGCGACGCTCACGGGCTACGCCTATGAAACTGTCCCGAACCAGGGAATTCACGCCGGCCAGACTCACGGTGCGGACACGTTATTGACCAACTCGGAAGCGAACAGTTCCGAATCGGCTGGTCCGAACACCGGGCCGACAGGGTGGGCTTTGCAACCTGCATCTCTGGGCCGCTTGGCGCGCGGAGTCCAGTATGTCCCGCTCGGGAGGGAACCATGACGACGTTCAGATTAAACGCTAAGACCTCGACTTCGGGAACATTGCGCCGCGCATCGTTGCTGGCGTCCTTCCTCCTTGGCCTGTCGCTCGCAGGCGGATCGGTGGAAGCGCAGACTTTCACGGTGCTCCATCAATTCCATAGAGGTGCGGACGGGAAATTTCCCTATGACGCTCTGTTCCGCGACAGTGCAGGAAACTTGTACGGTAGTACCGGTGGAGGCGGCTCCTTCGGTTACGGAACCGTCTTCGAGATCACGGCACAGGGTAAGGAGCGTGTTCTACACAGCTTCTGGGGCGGGGATGGGTTGGATCTGTGGGGCAATCTGGTTCGAGACTCCGCCGGCAACCTTTACGGTACCGCCGTTGATGGCGGCACCATTGAACAAGGACAATGCCTGCACGGATGTGGAACCGTCTTCAAGCTCGATAGTATGGGAAAACTCACCGTGCTCCACGCCTTCACCGGTGGGACGGATGGAGGACAACCCCAAGCCGGACTCCTCCGCGATAGCGCGGGGAACCTCTATGGCACAACCACGATCGGCGGCGATCTAACCTGCGGGTACGGCAGCGGGTGCGGCGTGGTGTTCAAGATTGACCAAAATGGAAAGCAAACTGTGCTCCACGCTTTCAGCGGCAGCGCGGACGGTTGGCGGCCTGGAGGAGGTCTCATCCGCGATAAGGCGGGGAATTTCTACGGGGTCACGGGGGGTGGTGGTGCCGGCTATGGAACCGTGTACAAGCTCGACCCCTCCGGCAAGGAAACCGTTTTGTACAGCTTTCCGGGAGGCAGCACTGGCGCCTATCCAGTCGGTCGGTTGGTGCTGGATAGCAAGGGCAATCTCTATGGCGCAACCCAGGACGGTGGAGGGTCCTGTTTCTGTGGAGTTGTATTCAAGCTCGACAAGAGGGGCCATGAGTCCGTCCGACACAGCTTCACGGGAAACCCTGACGGTGCCTATCCCGAACTTGGGCTGACAGGTGACGGAGCAGGCAATCTCTATGGTGTTACCTACGCCGGTGGTGGCTCCACGAATTGCTATGGCATCGGCTGCGGTTCAGTCTTCAAGGTGGATGCGAGCGGCCATGAGACTGTGCTCCATGGCTTCACGGGGGGGAGTGACGGAAGAATACCTTTCGGGGGACTGATTCTAGACAAGACCGGGAATCTTTATGGTACCGCCCCAGCGGGCGGCGATTTGTCATGCGGCCAGGGCGCCGGTTGCGGCGTGGTCTTCAAGCTGACCCCTTAAACTAATCAGGCGGTGAAGCACGAGCGGACGTTCCGTTCAACGGGTCGAGGCTGCTATGGATTGCCTCCTAAACTTGTTCTTCGGGCATGGGGGACCGTTTTCGGAGATTCATCTCACGTTTGGAGTTGCCGGTAACCCTGACCCAGCCGTCCGACGGTCACTCGGAGCGCAAGGCTTGCATAACATCAACGCGCGCAGCGCGAGCCGCGGGCAGCACTGACGCGATAACCGCGACCGTCATCAGCACGAACGCAGAGACAAACACCGGCAATGCGCCCGGCATCTTGACCTCCAGGAAATATGTTCCCGCCAAACGCGCCAGCACCAATCCGAATGCCGCGCCTGCAAGGACGCCCGCCGCAGCCATCACGGTGCCCTCTGCGATCACGCCCTTGAGGAGTCGCTGCGGTTCCGATCCGAGGGCGAGCCGGATGCCGAATTCCCGCGTCCGCGCGCTCACCGAAAACGCCAGCACGCCGGCGACGCCCACCACTGCAATTGCCAACGCGACAGCCGCGAATACGCCAAACACCAGCGAGTTTAGACGATCCGGTGTGAGCACTTCTGCACGGATGTCTTCGAGTGTGGCAGCGCGCTCGATGGGCTGATCGGCCGACATGGCGCGAATAATGCGCGTGACCGGCGTGACCAGTGAATAAGGATTTGCACTGGTGTGAATGAAAAGGCGGCCGCCAAAAATGGGACCCTCTTCGAAGGGGCTATAGACCGTGGGAATGGGCTCAGGAACGAGGTGTTCGTCGTCAATATCGGCGGTGACACCGATAATGCGGTGTGGCGCGAAGAGACGCGACTTTTCGAGATCGGTCCCGTCGAAGAATTGCAGCACGGGATCCGTCCAATAGACGTGCCGATTGACCGCATCCTGGTTGGGGAACATGCGCCGTGCGAGAGTCTCGCTGACGATAACGACGGGCTCCTCATTTTTATTATTCTGATCGTTATTCTGACCATCGAGCGCATTGAAATCGCGGCCGGCAATGACAGGAACTCCAAGCGACGCAAAGAATCCCGGAGAGATGACACGCCACTGCGCCCGGGGATCCTCCACACCAGCCGCATGGACGTGTCCGTCGGCGGAGAATTGCAGACCAGGAGCGGTGGGGCCGCCGGCATCGCGCCAGGGAACCACATTGCCGAAGGCAGTCTTGCTCACATCCGGCCGCGCATCAATCCGACGGATTGCTTCCTTGTAGAAATCAACGACTTGCTGAGCTGTCTTCCCATGGGACATTGCGGGAACGTCGATGGCCAGGACGTGCTGCGTGTCTAGACCCGTCTGCGTCCTTTGCAGTGCGATCAGCGTAGTGATCAACGTACTTGCGCCGGCCAGTAACACGAAGGACGCGGCGATTTGTGTCACCGCGAAGGTCCGCTGGCGGCGGCTCGTGCTGCCGGTGATCCGCACACTCCCGCTTGACAGGCTCAGTCCATTCGATGTGTCAGACGACGGCAGGCGCGGGACAAATGCAAGAACGACCGCGGCGACAATCGCCAGCGCCGCTCCTACCCAGAGCAGGCTGGCATCAACTGTCAAATCGAGCGCGCGAACCGAGAAGCGCGAAGCGTAGCGGGCGAGGATAGCGACCATCGGCTGCGCACTCACTACACCGATCGCGGCGCCAGCACCGCAGAGCAGAAGGCTTTCGGCCAACAGCATGCGGCGCAGCGCCCCTGTGCTTGCGCCCAGCGCCACGCGGACCGCCAGCTCACCTTCACGGCGAACCGTCCGTGCCAGAATCAGGTTGGCGACGTTACAACACGCGATGATGAAGACCAGCGCTGACGCGGCGAGCAGCACTAGCAGTACGGTCCGGGCGCCCGACGTGATCTGGTCACGAAGCAACTTGGTCCCAATCTGGAAGTCCGCTTCCCGCGCATAGGCTTCGGGATGGTCCCTTTTCATCGCGGAGTAGGAGGAGCGTAATTCGGCGCGAGCCTGATCGAGAGTGACTCCAGGAGCGAGACGACCGAAAAGCTCAGTCATGCGATGGATGCGGCCAGTAACCATGGTTGCGGAAAGATGATGCGGGCTGGTGACGATGTTGGAGATGATTTCGGTGTCCTGGGGATATGGGACGCACGGCTCGAGGACGCCAATGACTGTCGCAGAGCGATCACCGATGCTACCGAGGCGAACGGTTTTGCCGATAACCGAAGGATCCTTGTGAAGAGAGTTCGTCCAAAAACGGTAGGTGAGAACGACGACGCCGGCAGCTTTAGGACCATCGTCTTGAGGTCCGATGAGGCGACCGAGTACGGGATGAAGGCCCATCACGTCGAAATACGTGCCGCTGACAACGCCGCCTTGAATTGAACGAGGCTCGCCGAGGCCGATCAAGGTGAAGTCCATGGCGGAGAAGTCGCCAAACGCGCTCAGGGTTTTCACGCTAGCGCGTAAATCCTGTATCTCGGGTACGGAAAACGTCGCGTTTGCGTCGCCGATGCCGGGAGCGCTCTGCCGGATATAGATCAGCCGGTCCTCGTCGCGGTTGACAAGAGGCTTGAGCAGGACTCCGCGAACCAGCGTGAAAATGGCAGCGTTCGCGCCGATGCCGAGCGACAGCGTGAGAATCACGGCGATCGCCAGCCCTGGAGTCCGAATTAGCGAGTGAGCTGCAACTCTCAGATCGCGAATGAAGGACATGCACTTAGCCTCCCTGCCGAGCATCAGCATCACGCGTGCCAATACTAAGCGTCACATTCTACACGACTTAATGTGCGATAAGTTAGGCCGGGCTGTCCGCTTCCGGACACCGCTATCGCAAATGCGGACACTAAACGCAGCCTTGGCACTCGGGACGATTGGTCTCATTCACTTGCGGGTTGTCGGCGAACACGAAGTTATTCGGAAACGGGTTTAGAGGACGCTCCGACGCTTTCCCTGATCCAGCGCGAACGCACGCCGCAATACTATCGGGAGTAGAAGCCAGTTGCCTGGTCAATCGGGTGAACACTGTACTTGGTCCTCAGAAGGATTGCCGTATTTATCTGTGGCAGTACTAGAATATTATGACGAGTTCGGTCATGCGGGCCTGCCAGATTCGTACTGTTCATTTTGGTACCAGAATATGTGTTCGCTGAGCATCCTTGTCGTCGACGATCATGAGGAAGTGCGGCAGGGTATCCGCGCTTTACTGTCGCTGCGCGCTGGCTGGTCTATCTGTGGCGAAGCAGGCGATGGCATCGAAGCGATCGAAAAGGCGAAAAGGCTGCGTCCCAACGTGGTGCTGATGGATATTTCCATGCCCAGGATGCAGGGCATTGAGGCGACTCGAATCATCCGACGAGAAGTGCCTGAATCCGAGGTGATTATCGTCAGCCAAAACGATTTCGGCTTGATCCACAAAGCCGCAGCCGAGGCGGGGGCGACGGGTTTCGTCGATAAATCGCGAATCTCGCAAGACCTGCTAAAGACGATAGAAGCTCTTGCGAACAACGTTACGGAACGCGGACCCCGTGCACAGCTTAAGACAATCGATCCGCAGGTAGCCGTCAATTTCGGCGACGTCCGTGGCACCGAATTTTTGATGAGCGACACTGGCAGCCTGATCCGCAAAGTCTTCATGCAGTCTCCTGTGGCAATGGGATTGCTTTCCGGTCCAGAGCATCGCTGGACACTTGTAAACCCTGAGATGATTAGAGCCACCAGCCGCAGTCGAGCAGAGGACTTTATTGGCAAGACAATCCGCGAAAGCATGCCAGAGTTGGAGGGGCAGCCTTTCTTCGAATTACTCGACACCGTGTACCGGACAGGTGTCCCACATGTCGGCACCGAAGTGAAAGCAGTCCTCAACAGCGCTGCCACCGACCAAGATCAAGACATATATTTCAACTTCGTTTACCAGCCCCTGCGCAACCCTGAAGAGAAGGTAGAAGGAATCCTGGTCTACGCCGTCGAAGTCACCAGTCAGGTGCTTGAGAAAGCAGAGCGCGACAAACGCGAGCGCGCAAGCAGCCTTCTCGCTGCTATTGTGGATTCCTCCGACGACGCCATTATCAGCAAGACTCTGGACGGCGTCATCACCAGTTGGAATAAGAGCGCGGAGCGGTTGTTCGGTTACACCCGCGAGGAAGCTGTGGGCCGGCACATCACCCTGATCGTTCCCGAAGATCGTCGGGATGAGGAAGCGAAGATTCTCGAACGATTGAAACGAGGCGAACGAATCGATCATTTCGAGACGCTTCGGCGGTGTAAGGATGGGAGGTTGCTCACTCTTTCGCTTACGATTTCGCCGGTCAAGGATGACGCAGGACGTATTGTCGGCGCGTCGAAGGTGGCCCGCGACGTGACGGAGCGAAAGGAGATCGAGCATACGTTAACGGAACGAGCTCGGTTGCTCGACTTGAGCAGCGATGCAATCTTGGTTCGCGACGCTGCTGACCGCGTTATGTATTGGAACCGAAGCGCGTGCGATCTGTACGGCTACAGCCGCGAGCAAGCGATGGGCCGCGTGAGTCATGAATTGTTTCGTACCGAATTTCCTGAACCGCTGGAGAATATTACTGAACAACTTCACCGCGACGGTCGCTGGACCGGCGAACTGATTCACAGACGCAACGACGGCACCAAGGTCGTCGTGGTCAGCCGTTGGACACTCGATAAGGACGGGCGCGGGAATCAGAATTGCGTTCTCGAAACCAACAATGACATCACCCAACAGAAACAGAACGATCAGGCATTGCGCGAAAGTGAGGAACGACTGCGTTCCTTGTCCAATAGCCTTGAAATTCAAGTAACCGAGCGGACGGAAGAGTTGGAGCGTCGGAATGCCGAGATCCTCCAGCAGTCCCAGCAGCTCCGCGAGCTATCGAACCGCTTATTGAAAATGCAGGATGATGAACGAAGACATATTGCGCGCGAGTTGCACGACAGTGCGGGTCAACTGATAGCCGGCCTGAGTATGAATCTCGCCAGCATCAGCCGGCAGGCAAAACAAAATCCGCCGCTTGCCGAGGCTCTGGAAGAAACCCAGAATCTGGTACTGCAGCTCAACAAAGAGATCCGCACGACGTCTTACCTCTTGCATCCTCCCATGCTGGATGAAACCGGCTTGTCGCGGGCGATTGATTGGTACATGCAGGGCCTGATGGAACGCAGCGGCTTGGAAATCGAGCTCGATATTGCCGAGAACTTCGGCAGGCTCCCTGCCGACCTTGAGCTGGCGATCTTCCGCATCGTCCAGGAATCCTTGACGAACATTCATCGCCATTCCGGAAGCAAAACGGCGACCATCCATCTTTCTCGCAGCGCCCAAAATGTTTTGCTTGAGATTCAGGATCAAGGCAAAGGAATCCCGGCTGAGAAGCTCGCTGCGATCAAGGCACAACGAACCGGGGTAGGCATTGCCGGAATGCGTGAACGCGTCCGCCATTTCAAGGGTGAAATGGATATTCAATCGAATGACGCGGGTGCCAGAATCGTAGTGACATTCCCGTTGGCAACGACCGCTGCGTCGGAATCAGAGGCCATACTCCAGCCATCCGAGGCGGCTCCGGAGCCTGCTGCGTAGGAGGATGTAACTCTGATCACAACTGAGATGCGCATTCTGATTGCAGACGACAGCGACATAGTTCGCCGTGGAGTGATAAGGCTATTGTCGGACGAGTCGGATTGGACAGTCTGCGGAGAAGCCAAGGATGGCCCAGAAGCGATTCAAAAGGCGCGGGAACTCCTGCCGGACGTGATTCTTCTGGATATCAGCATGCCGGGCATAAGCGGGTTGGATGTCGCCCGTCGCCTGCGGCAGGAACTGCCGACCGTGAAGCTCTTGGTAATCAGCCAACATGATCCGTTTGTAATGTTGCCTCGAGTTATTGAGGCTGGATGCGATGCTTGCCTCGACAAGAGTCGTCTCGCCACGGATTTAGTGGCAACTATCAAGAACTTGAGGTAAAATTTGCAGCGGATTTCGCCAGGGCGCGTGCCCTTTCAATTGCCCTTCGTGGCGTCCCCCGAATACTTTTTCCGACAGTTCCCGGCTGTACTCACTAGCCATTACCCGCTTCAATGCCTTCATGACCAGACTTGGCATTGTGCCGTCGTTTACAAATGTTTCTCCACAGTAGTGAACAGGCACTCCTGCCTTTCAGCGTGCTTCCAAAGCAAATGGCTGCCGAGTTTCCTAAGGAACGTCCGAGCAGGCGGTATTCAACACCGAATTGCATCGTCTCGGAGATTGGCGCACCCACGTTTTCTCATCTAATCCTCGAAGAAGGTCTGGCCCTCGCCTCTCCGCTCTTTGGAGACGGGTGGTTGCCCCGTGACGTGGGGGGTATCGCTGGCGGACCTGAACTAGGGTGAAACCTTAGCTGGGCTGGCGGGAGAAGGGTTTGGGTGTTATGGGTATGCTTGAGAATTTTTGTGGTTGGTTGTGTGAATTTCGTTTGCGTTGCAGCGAGTGACGTGCCCAAACCCTTGGGGGATTCGGAAACCTCCCCCGGTCTCCGAACCCCCACTCAGTTGGCTCACCAGACCCGACGTGACAGCGGTGAGCAAATCCCGCAAGTGAGTGTGATCATGCTCCTGATTTCTGGAAACGTCCATGGAGCCAGCCTGAAGCCGTCTGAACTGATCTGAAGAAATCACGGTTGCCCGCTTTGCCCGTCTGTTTTCCCGCCCGCTGCCGTCTTCCACCGCAAGCGCGTCAGGGCCGCTGCACTCCAGCGATCACACATGGTCAACGACGTATCCGGGGCACCGTCCGCTCGTCCTTCTGGTGGACGGGAAGAGTTCCTGCTTCTCAAAGCCGTAGTTGGTGGCGAGTGACCTCTTGATCCGGCCATGCCTGTCCCTCCGGAGTCCCGACGACGTAGCGCGAGTGGATCGATGACTCCCCTTCTTTGATGGGAGCTACCACGAACCGACGGTGTACCGTGCTGATCAGAAACATCAGGGAACCCGCGATTAGAAACATGTCCCCAATGCTGAAGCGATACAACGCTGCTTGGTCTGCAAGCGTGAGCCATTGTCCTTTGCCGGAAACATTCCAAATCGGAGCCGCGGGCTGGAACGTCGCGGGAATTCCAACCGATGGCATCACACCTTTGTTCAATGATGTAACTAAAGCGTTGCAAGTGATTCCCAGCAAAACAAAGAGTCCGCCTTTCACTTTGGCACGCACAATGTAGCGCACTGCCCACGCAAGCGTTGTCATCCAGAACAAATAGCAGAAAGCCATATTTGCTGTTGTCCGCCAGAGCGCCCCTATGCACAGCACGCAGGCAAGCTTGAGATAAACCTTCACCGTTGACTCCTAGCGATTTTGAACCAAGATTCCGACAAATCACGGCACTACTCGTGGCGTGAAGCTCGAATTTGGGGGGATGCCTCACTCAAAGCTCGGCTCGTGGCTGGGCTTTGCGGAGGTTGGAGTCGCGGGGGAGGAAATATGGCCGACAGTATTTAACATTAGAACATCGAGCCGCCTAAAGCCAGTGACTAATGTCACCGCGATCAGGGTGACTGACCAGGCCTCCAAACATTCCTTTTTCGTAATCTTCCTCTTTTTTCGCTGGGACTGAGTATTAGCCAACGTGGGCAACTTGGAGGTTGCCGCAGATTCCGTTGCCACGGAAACGGAGAGAAGGCGATTGAATCAGGACTCTGTGCGACGACCACACCCGCGCATCCGCAGTGCGACCCTATGCCAGCAGAGCCGCGCGACTTCGAGCCTTACGGGGAACGCAAGCGATTGACGGCGAGCGACTGCTCTTCCGGTTGCAAGTGGTTCCACACCCTGAGCGGTCCTACATCCAAGGACGGGGGGTCTACGGCAATCCCAGAGTCCCTGCGCCGGGCTCCTCACATTCGATTCAGCGTTGCCCCGTATTTGAGCTTGAGTCGCTGCTTCCTGATGTCACGCGGCGTCTTTCTTCGCCCAGTTATGATCCTGTTTTGTTTGCGTAAGAAGCGTCTTGAGGCGGTGATTAATCTTAGTCAGTTCCCAGAAAATCGAAACAAGCAGAACTGCGATCACGAACAGCAAGAATTGGAGAGTCATTTTTTAGCCTTCAGGGGCAAGGAATTGGAAACGTGCAGGCATTCTACTACCCGTGGGAGTAATTCAGGCGAATGTTTTCCGACCCATGAATTTATCCGGTCCGCCCGTCACGCGATTGCTCAAACGTAGCCGTCAGCACGAACGTAATCGCGTATTGCGAAGTCCATGAGCTTTTACTGGGCACCTCCCGCCAGCTGTAGCCGAAGGGAAAGCCCGCCCAACAGGAGATAGACGGGCTGCTGACCTTACGAATCGCAATCATCTTACTTAGGGCTTCTTCCAGTCGAGAGCTCTCTCCAACTCGCTCAGTTGAAGGGAATTTGCCCGCCGCTAACTAAAGTGGTGCGCCCAGCGTCTACCAGAGTGTGGTTTCCTCGAAACTCTTATGATTTGGTGTTATGCGAACGGAAGCCAGGCTCGAGGAAGGGAGACTCTGACAATGATTCGGCATACCATGCGCGTTCTGTGCGCCTTCATCGTGCTTACGATCTCAATCTCTGCGCAAAAGCAGCCAAACTTTGCTCCAGAAGCCTATAAGAAGCTAGCGAGTCTCGAGGGCGATTGGGTGGGGAAAGACGAGCAGGGTGAGGAAGTGAAGAGCAATTTCAAGTCGGCCATCTCGAACACAGTCGTGATGGAAACGCTCAATGCCTCTGGCATGGAGGAGATGCTTACGCTGTACAGCGTCGACGGTGACGGGATTTCCTTGCTGCACTATTGCCCCACCAACAATCAACCGCATATGCGCGCAGTGCCATCCTCCGGGAACGTAAAGCAGTTGACCTTCTCTTTCCTGAACGCCGGCAATCTCCCTAGCATCGCCGTTGGGCATGAGCACAAGATGGTGCTGGACTTTGAAGACAAGGATCACATCACGGAACGCTGGACGTGGCAAAAGAATGGCAAGGACACGGACATGGTGTACCATCTCGCGCGCAAGCAGTAATTTGCGGAGCGTCTGCAGCCTGATCCGGGATGCAATGTTAGGCTCCATAGTAGCTTAGGGTTGCAATTGGCTGCCGTTGAAAAATAGGCTCGTTGTCGGCATCGAGGACTGCATCGTCACCTTGCTCCCTAAGTCTCGCAGGGATGCATTTGCGGGCATTCTGTGTCGTGTCATGAACTCCTAGTGGCCCTTTGAGATCTCGTTAGTCCAACCATCCAAGGTTTCGTAAGTCTCCTCTTTCAGCGAAGTAAGGAGTTAAAGTGGTATGAAGCGCGGCTAAGTGACGAAAGGGGATATGTCTGCAAGAGTGCGGGTGATGAATCTGGAAGAGGGATTCCCAACTCGCGATCAGGCTTACCAGAAGCTGGAGACAGCGCTGGCCCGGGCGCGAAAGGACGGCATCGCCGTGCTGAAAGTGATTCATGGCTATGGCTCGACGGGTACAGGCGGCGTGCTGCGGTTTGCGGTGCGAGGCTTCCTGCGCCAACGAAAAGAGAAAGGTGAAATTGCGGCGTTCGTGAACGGGGAGAGTTGGTCCAGCTTCGATGAGCGCAGCAAGCTGATATTTGCGAAGCTTCCGGAGTTGGTGCTGGACAGCGATCTTGGCCGCGGCAATAAGGGCATCACGTTGGTACTGCTCTGATTCTCTCTGATTGATTAATTGGTGGTGTCGTTCAGGTTCGCGAATGGCATGTATGATCAGCGCGTGAAGAATCGGAGTGAGTCCGGCGTCACTGCTTTCGTCTTGGCGGGAGGCAAAAGCTCTCGCATGGGGAGTGATAAGGCATTTCTCCAGTTTGGAAACGAAAGTCTTCTTTCACACGCATTGATCGTGGCGGGCGCTGTGACAGGAGAAGTGCGGATCGTGGGCGACGCCAAGAAGTTCGCAACCTTTGGGCAAGTGGTTGAGGATGTTTATTGCGATCGGGGACCGTTGGGCGGGATTCATGCGGCACTCTCGAGTTCGATGACGGAGCTTAATCTGATGCTGGCGGTCGATCTGCCTTTCGTGGAGTCCAACTTTCTCGAGTATCTGCTTTTGCGGGCGAGGGAATCGGGCGCAATGGTTACGCTTCCGCGGGCGGTAGGAGGCTTGCAGCCCCTCTGTGCGGCTTATCGGCGTGGGTTTGCGGCAGCGGCGGAAGAGTCATTGCGCGAAGGGAAAAACAAGATTGATTCGCTGTTCGAGAGAGTCGAAACTTGCGTAATTGACGAGGACGAGTGGGAGCAAGCTGGTTTTGCGGCTGAGATGTTTCGAAACCTGAATACGCCGAACGAACTGGACGAGGCAAGAAGTTTGCGTTTTGGCGGCGGCGCGGAGTGAGCAGCGGGGACGCCGACGCCGAGCTTCGCTCGGCCGGACCCTTCGACTTCGCTCAGGGCAGGCTCGCGTGGGCGCCCGTCCCCACGTGATTCAAGTGCAATCTATCATTTACTATCCAAAGTGTTGAAGAACTCCGCATGGGAAGCAACGGACAAACCGGGCCGTATATTGAATTTAAGGAGGTCTCGAAGGCCTTCGGTGGGAACAACGTGCTCGACCACGTAACCTTCGAGGTCATGGCGGGAGAGACGGTGTGCATTCTGGGGCGCAGCGGTGTGGGCAAATCGGTCACGCTACAAAACATTATGGGTTTTCTCAAGCCAGACTCAGGCCGGGTCATCGTGGCTTGCGAAGACATCACCGATTATGCCGAGCCCGACCTGCAACGCATTCGCAAGAAGGTCACCATGGTGTTCCAGAACGGAGCGCTGTTCGACTCGCTGACTGTAGGGGAAAATATCGCATTCCCGCTGCGTGAGCGTCGCGATCTCCAGGAAGAACAAATTTTCCAGATCGTGGACGGACTGCTGGAGATGGTCGGGGTGAAAGAGATGCGCGATTTGCTCCCCTCGGATTTATCGACCGGAATGAAGCGGTCGGTCGCGATCGCGCGAGCCCTGGCGGCCCAACCGGAGTGCGTTCTTTACGATGAGCCCACGACCATGGTGGATCCGCTGATGGCGCAATTGCTGGGCGATTTGATCAAGCGGCTCAAAACCCAGCTGCACCTCACCAGCGTAGTCGTGACCCATGATATGCGCCTGGCCAAGAAGCTGGCCAACCGGATCGTCTTTCTGCACGAGGCCAAGGTGCTTTTTTTTGGCACCTATGCGGAGATGGAGAAATGCGAGGAGCCGATTGTGCAGGAATTCTTAGAATTGGATAAGTTGAGGTTGGAAGCGTAGAAGGCTGCAGGCCGTCGGCTTCGGGCTTAGAATCCTTCGTGCACCAGTCGTTCGATTGTGATGGAACTGTTCGTTGAATCCCCTCGCATCATTTTCTCCACGTACTTGGCGATCAAGTCCACTTCGAGGTTCACGGGATCGCCGGCCTTGAGGGATTTCAGATTGGTCATCTCGACAGTATGAGGGATAACGGCAACCGTCACCTGCGTTCCTTCCACCTTCGCGACCGTCAAGCTGATGCCTTCAATCGAGAGCGAGCCTTTGAAGATGACGTAGCGAGCCAGTTCTGCTGGGATCTCAATGCGCAACCAGAAGTTGTCGGTGGCGGGGATTTCGTCGAGCGCGATGAACTTGCCGGTGCCGTCGACGTGGCCTTGCACGATGTGTCCACCGAAGCGTCCGTCGGCGCGTATGGGGAGTTCGAGATTGACCAGCGCGCCCGGTTTAATGCGGGAGAACGATGTGCGATTCCAGGTTTCCTCGGCGAGATCAGCGCCGAACGACTTGGCTGTGATTTCGACCGCGGTGAGGCACACGCCGCTGACTGCAATGCTATCGCCTCTTTTCAGTTGCTTGACCAGATGCGATGTGGAAACAGTGAGACGGCGATTGTGATCCTCGTTGGTGATACCTGTGACGCGTCCAACTTCTTCGATGATGCCGGTGAACATGAAATCTCCGTGAGCAGGCGTTGGGCTTCAGGCTTCGGGCGTCAGGCGTCAGGCGTCAGGCTTTCAGGTTCGACTATAAATCTCAAGCTAATTCCGAGGCCTGAAGCCTTGAGCCTGAAGCCTGAAGCCTCAATCTCCATATGGATCTTTCAAGTATCCCTCGACTGCGAAGTCTTCGTCGAATTGATGCAGACGCATGGACTTCACGCAAGGCGCGTCGTTGATGCTGTTGAATCCCGCGCCTGCGGCGAATGGAACCGATGCTGTGCCCGCGAGAATCCTGGGTGCGTAGTACAGAACAACTTTGTCGATGACGCCCGCGGAAAGTGCGGCCCAGTTGACCGTGGCACCGCCTTCGATCAGCAGACTGGTTATCTCCAGTTGGCCAAGGTAGTGGAGGACCGCGGCGATCTGAGGATGGTCATCCGACTTGGCTGTGGGCAACTGTTGCACGCGAATCCCGAGCTTCAACAGTTGCTTTTTCTTTTTCTCTTCGGCGAAAGAGCAAAGTATCAGAACATCGTCCTGAGCGGTTTTGGCCACACGGGAGTCGAGGGGCAGACGCAGCCGCGAATCGAGGATTACGCGCAGCAGCGGGCGACGGCGCGGACGACCGCTGCGGTCGGTGAGCAGCGGGTCATCGGCAATTACCGTGCCGACACCAACTAGAATCGCATCATTTTGATGACGAAGTTCCTGCACGTGAGCACGTGCAGATTCTCCGGTGATCCAGGGGACATGCGTTCCCGATACGCGGGCTACGGGATTCGGCGCCTGGTTGGGAGGCGGCGCGATTTTACCGTCAAGCGTCATCGCAGCCTTTAGCGTAACCAGCGGAATGTGGTGGCGAATGTATTTGGTGAAAGATTCGTTCAGTGCTTTCGCTTGTTCTTCCAGGATGCCGGAGGAGACGTCAATCCCGGCACTGCGAAGTTTGGCGAAGCCCTGGCCGCTGACGAGCGGATTCGGATCCTCCATGCAGGCGACGACGCGCGAAATGCCGGCGGCGATTACCCCGTCAGTGCAGGGCGCGGTTCGGCCCTGGTGAGAGCAAGGTTCCAGGTTGATATAGAGAGTTGCGCCGCGAGCTTTTTCTCTAGCTTGATCGAGGGCAAGGATTTCCGCATGCTTCAGACCGTCGTAGCTGTGGCTGCCCGTGCCGACGATAGAGCCCTTCGCGTCGACAATAACTGCACCCACGCATGGATTGGGTGACGTCAAGCCGATGCCTTGCCGGGCGAAGTCGAGGGCTTGGAGAAGGAAGAGTTCGTCAGTGTTGTGATCGGGCATTGAGTAGGATGAGGTCCGGTTTCGTCGGACTTTTGCGTGATTCGCGCCCCCGGCTCAAAACAATAACCACAAAGGACACGAAGTATCACGAAGGAAATCAGGCAAACAATGAATCTACAAAATCTTTGGCATTGAACGGGAGCAGATCCCCGGCCTTTTCGCCGACGCCGACGTAGCGCACCGGCAGACCTAATTCGCGCGAAATGGCGACGACCACGCCGCCCTTGGCAGTGCCGTCGAGTTTGGTGAGCACGATACCGGTCACTCCGGCCGCTTCCGTGAACTGGCGCGCTTGCTGCAGACCGTTCTGGCCGGTGGTGGCGTCCATCACCAGCAAGGTTTCGTGGGGCGCGCCGGGAATAATCCGTTGTGCAGTACGACGCATTTTTTCCAGTTCAGCCATCAGATTAGTTTTAGTGTGCAGGCGTCCGGCAGTGTCGACGATGACGTAATCGCTATGGCGCGCGGAAGCGGCTTGCAGAGCGTCGTAGAGCACGGCTGCGGGATCGCCGCCGGCTTTGGTTCGGATGACTTCGGTTCCGGTGCGTTGTCCCCAGATTTCCAGTTGCTCGATGGCGGCCGCTCGGAAAGTGTCAGCTGCGCACAGCAAAACGGTTTTGCCTTGTGAACGAAAAACCTGCGATAGCTTGCCGATGGTTGTGGTTTTTCCCGTGCCGTTGACGCCGACCACGAGAATGACCTCGGGTGTGCCGTCAACCTTCTCGACAGGACGGGTGTTGGCCGCATTCAGGATGCTGAGCAACTCCTCTTTCAACAGGCGTTTGAGTTCATCAACATTTCGAATCTGTTTCCGGTCTGCTTTTTCTCGAAGCTTGTCGAGAACCTCATGCGTGGTCGTGTTTCCCAGGTCAGCGCCTATAAGAGTTGCTTCCAGGTCGTCCAGCGTCGCCCGATCAATCTCCTTGCCGAAAGAAACGACTTCCTCGATGCGCTGGCTGAGATTTTCGCGGGTGCGCGTTACCGCCTCTTTCATGCGATCGAAGAGGCCCGGCTTCTGTTGCTCGTCCAGGCTGCCAAACAGGGTCTGAATCATAGAAGTTAGTTTCGCGCGTTAAATGTTAATTATAGCGGCAGGTGATGATTTCGAAGGGAAGCAAGCCTTTTCGATGAGTCGCAAAAAGAAGTGCGACGCCCAATTGCCCTACGCGGGAGCTTCCGAGGCAGCGGGTACAGGAGAAGAAGAGGCCGCAGACATCGGCACAGCGGACTTAACCGGGATTGGCGGCGGGGGCGGTTGGCGGGTGATGCGAATGTCACCCCGATAGTAAATCGCGGTTATGGCCGAAGCTGCAGTTGGATCGAGGCGCTTGCCGGAAAGATTGTGAATGATCTTCAACGCGTCGACGGGGTCATGCGCGTGTTGATACGGACGGTTAGTGGTCAGCGCATCGAAGGTATCGGCGACAGCGATGATGCGAGGTAGAAGAGGAATTTCGTCTCCCTTCAGACCATGCGGATAACCGCGACCGTCGAGCGATTCGTGGTGCAGCTCAATTCCCGGAATCATGTCCTTCAACTGCGCCACTGGACGCAGGATGGTGGCGCCTTTGGTCGTATGTGTTTTCATGATCTCAAATTCTTCCGGGGTGAGCGCGCCCGGCTTCTTCAGGATGCGATCCTCGATTCCGATTTTGCCGACGTCGTGCAGCTGGGCAGAGATGCGTACGGTTTCAATAAAGTCTTCGGACACGCCCATTTCTTTGGCAATCAGCAGGGAATAGCGCGTGACGCGGTCGGAGTGGCCGCGCGTGTATGGATCTTTTTCGTCGACTGCGCCGGCCAGCATCTGGATCGAGCCCATGAACAAGTCGCGATTTTCAGTGGCGGCGCGTTTCAGGTCGAGCACGAAATGCTCGAGCTCTTCTGACATGACGTTGAAGGTTTCCGCTAACTCGCCGATTTCGGTGCGGCTCTTGACGTGGACTCGCTGAGAGAAGTCTCCGCCTGCGATAGCGCGGCTGAAATGAGTGAGGACTTGCAACGGATTCGTAATTCGGCGTGCGGCGAAGATACTGATGCAAATACTCAGAGCGATGGCCATCATGGCCAGAACGCGGGCGTTGCGCTGCATCTCGTACACACCGCGGTAGGCCTCGGCGCGCGGCTTTTGCACCACGACAGCCCAGTCCAGGTTAGTTACAGGACTGTACGTGCCGAGCATTCTGATGTTCGTGTTGCCGTTGCGAAGGTTGAATTCCCGGGTCGCGGCTACCATTTGAACCTTGGTCCCCGCCTCGACGAAGTTGCGCACGATTTCGAGGTTCGACATGTCTTGCCCAGTGGCGTAGTCGGAGGTCGCGCCCGCGACCAGCCGCCCCTGGCTATCGACCACGTACGGGGTAAGTCCGCCCCGGTTGACCTCCTGCAGGCGGCGTATCAGGAACTGCAAGTCCACCACAGAGCCAATCATGCCCAGGAAGCTGCCCGCGTACATTACAGGAGTGCTAACCAGCACGACTGTGCGGGCGGATTTACCCGTGCCCACGACCAGCGCCTGGCCGTTATAGACTCGGCCGTCGCCAGCGGCAGCGTAGGCACGCTCCAGTTCGCGCTGGAGGAAAGCGTCGGGAGCGATGCGTCCAGCCGAAATTCCTTTGCCTTCTGTATTCAGCAGCGTGGCGTAAGCCAAGTCGTCCGACGAGGAAACAAAGTTCTCCAGCAGAGCGCGCAATTCGGGCGCTTCCACGTGCTCCGAAGTGATGTCGCCGCCGCTCGCCACTTGAAGTGCTGAGGCCAGATTCGCCTGCATCATGCGCAGGGATTCCTGGTGCTGCGAAATGTCATCCGCCAGCGAGCGCGTAACGGTATTCTGCAGAAGCCTTTCGTTGGTGATCAGGCGGTCGCGGTTGATCGATTCCACTTGCGCCGAGTAAAAGTACATAGGAACGACGCTGATCAATACGAGCACACTGAGGATCACGTAAAGAATAGGCAGGCGAGATGGCGATGGCAATTTCAGCGACAAAGTGGCCCTTAGGTGCTGGTGTTAACTCAGCCAAAAGTCCGGCCAGCACTCTAAAATTGTAGCCTGATATCGCGGCTTCCAAGGATTACGAAGGTACCCCGAAAAGGTGTTCCTCTGGTGTTTGCGATGGGATTAAAAAGGGAATGGCTCTCGGGGTAGGATTTCGTGTAAGTGATTGACCCGCGCCTACATTGGGGCTTCGCTTTTGGCACTGCGGGTCATCAAATCGCGGATAGCATCTTGAGGTGACTTGCCCTGGTTCAGGATGGCATCCATCTGCGCGGTGATGGGCATTTCCACTTCGCGGGCACGCGCAAGTTCGACCGCCGCGTGCGTAGTGAAAACGCCTTCGGCCACCATTCCATGCATGGCGGCGATGATCTCTGGAAGTTTGCGGCCGCGGCCGAGTTCGACTCCCACGCTGCGGTTGCGCGAAAGGCCTCCCGTGCAGGTGAGGACGAGATCGCCCAGGCCTGCGAGCCCCGACATCGTATCCTGTCGGCCGCCACAGGCCACGACCAGGCGGGTCATCTCGGCAAGGCCTCGAGTGATCAGGGCTGCAATGGAGTTGTGTCCGAGGCCGAGCCCGTCGCAAACACCCGCGGCGATGGCAATTATGTTCTTGAGCGCGCCGCCAAGTTCCACGCCAGCCACATCATTGTTGGTGTAAACGCGGAAGCATGGATCGCCGAATTCTCGCTGAATGGTTTCTGCGACTCCGCTGTCGCGTGACGCGGTGGTGATCGCGGTGGGATCGCCGCGTGCGACCTCTTTGGCGAAGGTTGGTCCACTGAGCGCGGCAATGCGCGGCTGAAAGCCTCCGTCTGACGCGACAACCTGCGAGATCACTTCTGTCATGCGCAGCAGGGTGCCTTCTTCGAGACCCTTAGTGGCGCTCACGAACAGCATGCGGGGCTTTAAGAACGGACGCATTTTCTGGAAAAGACCACGGCAGTGTGGCGAGGGCATGACGCTCACCACAATTTCGGCATTCCGAAGCGCTTCCTCAAAGCTGCCAGTGACTGAAATGCAGTCAGGAATCGGATGTTCTGGAAGAAACAATTCGTTGATCCGGTGCGATGAAATCGACTCGCGCACTTCTTTTTCGTGGGCCCACAAGCGCACCCGGTGTGTGCCTTTCCGCCCCAGGACGATGGAAAGGCTCGTGCCCCAGGCGCCAGCGCCGACGACCGCGATCTCGCTCATGTGCGCCTCCATTGGAAGCGGGATTCGGTATGAGCCAGCAGGCGGCGGATATTTTCATGGTGCTTGACAATGATGAGAACGGAAGCCGCCGCGATGAAAATCAGCATCTGCGGGGTAACACGATCGGGCTCGAGCATCCAAGCCAGGAGCGGGAACACAGCCACGGCGAGGATGGAGGCGAGCGACACGTAGCGGAATGCAAGAAAGATCAATACGAAAATAGCTACCATCACCAGAATGGTTTTAGGGGTGAGCAGAACAAAGGAGCCCAGTCCCGTGGCCACTCCTTTGCCGCCTTGGAAACGCAGCCACACCGGGAACATATGACCCACTATCGCGAACAATGCCGCTGCGGCCTGCAGAGTGGGGTGCGTGGGGAAGAGCATGCCAGTAATTGCCACTGCGGCAAGTCCCTTCAGTAGATCGAAGACCAGGGTAAGCGCGCCCAATCCCGGGGAAGTGCGGGAGACGTTGGTTGCTCCGATGTTGCCGCTGCCGGTTCTGCGAATGTCCTGTCCGCGAAAGGTGCGAACCAGAATGTACCCGAAGGGGATGGATCCCAGGAGGTAGCTGTACGCGGCGGTGACAAGAAAAGCGGTCATTTTATTTGTTGCGCCAGCGGCGCTTTTCGGACGCCAGACTTTCCGGTCACTCCCGCGAGGACAGGATGCTCTCGCGACAGCCGGCAAGATGCCAGCGCTACGTTAGCGCGAAGCTTGCGATCTTTGTGTAGCGTGAACCTCCTCGCGAAAGCTGGCTTTGGTACAGAAAAAACTCGTGGGCCGCCATGGTACCAAAGTCGGGAGTGGGCAGAGCGGCCAATTTTTCTTGCAGGCGCTGAAAGTTCTGGTTGAGAGTGTCACCTTTGCTCCGACCGGGCGAACCCGACCCTCTGCCGCCGCGTGCCAGCGTGAGGTGAGGAGTGAAGGCATGATCTTCTCTTGGAATCCCGAGAGTGGAAGTGGCATCGTCGATAGCTTTTGCGAGAGCGGGGAGCTGTGGTCCAGATTCGATTCCGATCCAGAAGACGCGAGCTGCGTTTGTGGTGGGGAAGAAGCCGTAGCCCCGGAACGAGACCTCGAAGGATCCGGCTTGGATGCCGGAAAGAACGCGCTTGATTTCTTCTACCGTATCGTTCGGTTTTTCGCCGATGAATTTCAATGTGATGTGCAGCGATTCAGGACGAACCCAGCGGGCATCCGGCGCGAAGCCGCTCACGCCTTCCATGAAGCGCTGAATGCGCAGCCGGATGGCATCGTCAATGTCGAAGGCAACGAAGGTTCGCATTTAGCACTTAGCATTTGGCACTTAGCCCTTCTGGCTCCCCGAAGGTGTAGCTAAGTGCTAAATGCCAACTGCTAAATGCAGATTTACATCAGCTTCCTTCTCACCATATCCAACGCCTGCTGGCTGGCGAAGCGGCGGATGTGTTTGCGATCTCCAGGGAACTTGCGTTCCACGACTTCGGTTCCTGTGTCACTGGCCAGAGCGTGAAAAACCAATCCCACCGGCTTCGCGTCAGTCCCGCCATTGGGCCCGGCAACGCCGGTAATCCCTAAGCCCAAAGTTGTGCCAGTGCGCCGGCGAATTCCTTCCGCTAGAGCGGCGGCAACCTCGCGGCTTACTGCTCCGTGTTTCTCGATTAGGTCGCCGGGAACATCGGCGAACGCGGTCTTCATCTGGTTTGAATAAACCACGGCGCCACCGACAAAATAACGCGAGCTTCCGCTGACAGAAGTAATGCGCTCGGCCAACAGGCCACCCGTACAGGATTCCGCGACTGCCAGGGTCGCGTTGCGCATTTGCAGATAGTAGCCAACGATCTGTTCCATCGAATCGCCATTATCGGAAAAGACGCAGTCGCCGAGTTCTTCTTCGATCTTCTCGACCAACTGATCGACTCGTGCTTGCGCGGCTTCGAGAGTAGCTTCACGAGATTTCAGATGTAATTGGATTTCCCCAGCTCCCGCCAGGATTGTGGTTTGCACGTCAGCGTAGTTCTTATAAATGGGCGCGACGCGGGCGTCGCATTGCGACTCGCCCAGTCCCGTGATTTTCAGTTCACGGGTAGCAATGGATTGCGGCGGCAGTTTGGCCCTCAGGCGAGGCAGACACTGCTCCTCGAATAGAGCCTTCAATTCGTGCGGAGGCCCAGGAAGCAACATGATGATTCTTTCACGGCCCTCATATTTGCCGCTCATCCACTGTCCGGGGGCGCTGCCATTGGCGTTCGGCAAAACAGTTGCGCCCGCGATCACGTCTGCCTGCTTTAGATTGTTTATCGCCATCTTCCAACCGCGGGCCGCGAAGCGTTGCTCGAGACTGGTGATAATCGCGGGATCGCGGTGAAGTTCAAGTCCAAGCGCATCGGAGACTGCTTCCCGAGTCAGGTCGTCCTCGGTAGGGCCAAGGCCGCCCATGAAGATAACGATTTCGGCGCGCGAGACGGCGAGACTGGCTGCTCCTGTGAGACGTTCGCGGCTATCCCCGACGATGGTCTTGAAAATCACCTCAACGCCAAGCTGATTGAGCTTTTCGGTCAGATAAAGTGAGTTTGTGTCCTGACGAAAGGGAGTCAGCAACTCGGAACCAATGGCGACGATCTCTGCGTTCACGAATAAAAGTGTAAATGATTAGCCGAAACAAGATCAGCCACGCATTTCACGGATAGTTTCCAGGACTGAATGCTGATTGGTGAGTGCTTCTTCACGCAGAGACATCTGTCAACGGCAATCCCTGAATGTTTCCGGCGAGGTGATGGACCGCGCTATTGGTGGCCAGAACCAGCGAAAGGCCCGGGGCGAAGGCGAGTCCAACCAGTCCCGCACCCGCCACCGCTAATGACGCCTCGCCAGACGATGTGATTTTCACGATGCCGCGTTTGCCCGAGAGGGAAGCGGCCACGTAGAGATTACCGTCGATATCGAAGGCAATGCCCTGGGGACGTCCCAGGCCGCGGAAAAACGTCGACACATTGCCTTGGGGAGTGATCTTGTAAATGCAATCAAAACTCGAAGTAGTCGGCCCGGTCACGAAAAGGTCGCCATGGGGACCGAACGCCAGGTGATAAGCCGAAACGCTGGGTTCGAGCGTCGCGAAGACAAAGATCTGACGGTCGGAGCCGATCTTGAAAATTGTGCCACTACGGTCGCCGACATAAAGATTCTGCGCGCGGTCGAAGGCAATACCCGTAGCGATGCCCATTCCCTCGGCATACGAGGACATGGTGCCGTTCGGCGCGACGCGGTAAACGGTCCCATCAAAGCGCGAGGAAACGTACATTTGCCCGGCCCGGTCAAAAGCAATAGAGGTAGCGTTCATCAGGTCGGCGAGAAAAGGCTTGACGTTGTAGTTGGTATCGATCTTATAGATGGCGACCGGTACCTTCTGTCCGCGGCTTCCGGAAAAACTGACGTAGATGTTGCCCTCCGCGTCTAGCGCCGGATTGGTTACCGGATGGAGATTCTCTGCAATGGGAACAGCGACTTTAATCTGGTGTGGATTGCTGGAGTTCCCATTAGTCGAGACTACGATGGGTCCGGAAGATGCGCCTTGAGGTACGCGAGCCACCAGGAATTCATCGGAACTGATGACCACGGCGCCTTCGATTTCTCCAAAGCGCACGCGAGGCCGTCGCAGATCCTGAGGCCGTAAGCCGTGGCCGGTAATTCGTACTTCGCCGCCAGGCAGCGCGGCAGCCGGAACCACCGCCTCGATGTGCGGTTTTCCGTTAACATTCGTCTTGCCCAGCAGGCGATCAGAAATTCCCATGGACTTCAACTTCCTCGTGTCGCGCGTCCGCCGAACTACCGTGGCAAAAGGCCAAAGTGCAAGGCGAGTTGCACGGTGGCCAATGCGTAAAGCCCCGCCCCCACATCATCTACTACGATGCCGATTCCCTCTGGAAGATGCTCCAGTTGACGCACCGGCGGAGGTTTCACAATATCGAATCCTCGGAAAAGTATAAAGCCCAGCAACATAGATTTCCACGACACCGGAACGGCAATCAGAGTGATGAGTTGGCCGGCAACTTCGTCGATCACCACGAACTGAGGGTCTTTCAAGCCGGTGGCGCGAGCCATATGAGTGGCTGCGGGAATGCCAACGAGTACAGCCGCAGCCGCGAGCAACGCCGCTGCTGCAGGCTGCCATTGCGGGTTAATCCAACCGCTTAGCAGCCACCAAAGCAAAACCGTGGCCGCCGAACCCCAGCTTCCAGGTCCGGGATGAAGGAGCCCTGTACCGAAAAAAGTAGCAATCAGCTTAGCCCAGAGTGGCGCACGGGGGCGAGACGATGGAGGGGGCAAGGAACGGGAGTCGGTTATTGTTTTTCCGTCCGACTCAGTCTTCGTCATCAGAATTGTCCGGCAGCCCACCCGACATGCTGTCCGATGTGTCGTGCACTGGCGATGAGATCACGTATGCGCCGCTCGCCCATTTACCCAGATCGATCAGGCGGCAGCGGTCGCTGCAGAATGGGAATTCTGGATCTTTGCTTTTCACCGGCTTCTTGCAGGTGGGGCACTTCAGGTTCGGAGTCCGCTTGCGAGCCATAGATCCCTATACGATTTTAGCGACCAGGTCATAGTCGTGGGCTTCGGTAATCTGGCAGCGGTAGAACTCGCCCGGTTGCGGCTGGAGCCCTTCGGGAACGTCGTTCACAAAGACCTTGCCATCGATTTCGGGAGCGTGCATGGCAGTGCGTCCATCGAGCAGCAGGTCGCTTTCTTCGGATACTCCTTCGAGCAGCAGGTCGAGCTCTCGGCCGACCAGCGCCTTCTTTCGCTTCTTGCTGATGCGGCGCTGAATCTGCATCAGGTGTTTGCGGCGACGCTCGATCTCGCGGTAAGGAAGCTTCTCGTCCAGACCAAAGGCCTGTGCGCCTTCCTGATCGGAGTAGCCGAACGCGCCCATCCAATCAAATTCCGCCTCGCGTACGAATTCGCAGAGTTGCTCAAATTCGTTTTCGGTTTCGCCAGGGAAGCCGACTATGAAGGATGTTCGCAAGGTGACGTCTGGAATCGTGCGCCGCATCTTCTCAATCGAGCGCAGAAACACGTCGGCGCCTCCGCCACGTTTCATGCGCTTCAAAACCGTGGCCGAAGCGTGCTGCAACGGCACATCGACGTAGGCGCAAATCTTCTCGTGAGCGGCGATGGTTTCGAGCAGCCGGCCGGTAATTTTGTTGGGATATGCGTAGAGGAAACGGATCCAGCGCAAGTCTTGAATGCCGGCTAGTTTCTCGAGCAGGAGAGCGAGCCCGTCCTTTAGGCCAAAATCTTCGCCGTAGCAGGTCGTGTCTTGTCCGATGAGCGTGATCTCACGCACTCCGGAGCGAGCCAGACGTTCGGCCTCAGCAACAACGGATTCGAATCGACGAGAGCGGAACTTGCCGCGCAGTTGCGGAATTATGCAAAAACTGCAGGGATGGTCGCAGCCCTCTGCAATCTTTATGTACGCAGTGTAGCCAGGCGTAGCCAGGACGCGCGGTGTTGCTTCGTCGTAGAGGTAATTGGGCAGGTCGGCGATAGCTCCGTCCCACGACTCGCGTGAAAACCGGCCTTGCGCTTCGCGGGCGTCGCCTTCGGGTCGCGATATCAAAATGTTGAACGGGGAAGGTTTGGCTGGCGCAGGTGCGACTCCCGCTGCTGCGAGAATTTTTTCCAGTTCGCCTGTGCCTACGACGGCATCAACTTCTGGAATATTCTTGCGAATGTCGTCGCGGAAGCGTTCGACCAGGCATCCGGCCACCACGAGTTTTCTTGCGCGACCGTCGCTTTTGAATCGCGCCATTTCCAGAATGGTGTCGACGGACTCCTGCTGGGCGCTGGCAATGAAGGAACAGGTGTTAACCACAATGACATCGGCGTCTTCGGCGCGCGGAACCAACTCGGCTCCCCCTTGCGCCAGCATGCCCATCATGACTTCACTATCCACCAGATTCTTGGGGCAACCCAGGCTCACGAAACCTACCCGTGGACGGGCGGGCGCCGACATAGCGGTTTCGGGTGCGTTATCGATAGCTACAGTGGACTTCTGATGAGGCATCGAATCCTTCTATTCTAACATCGGGAAGCAGGATTCAGCCCTCCTACGCATCTACCGTCGTGTCCTGATTTGCCTTGATTCGCTTTGACCAGTGTACTGATAATCATCTTGTGGAGCGTAGCAAACAGACGCGCAGGCTGTGGTTTGGGTTCTGGGTTCTTGTCGTCGCCATTGCCGCATGGTTCTGGCCGGGCTTTAGCCAAATACGTTTAACACGTTCGCATGAGGCGGTGCCTGCATTCGCACCACCATCCAAGTCAAAAGCACGCGATCTCGATCGTGAGGTTGCGTTATCGTGCGGTGACGTTCGAGACCTCTTCGTACAGCTCCGGCAAACGCTGAGCGTCCTCAGCGGAACCTCCAAAGCGTGCTGACTCATAGTGTTGGGTGAACTTCGCAAATGATTCCCTTACGGCATCGTCCTGAATGCAGATCAGGAATTCTGCCGGAGTCTGCGCTGGCGATTTGGACCAGCCTTTCCTCGCGAGCATTCGCGTCATTCGTTCATACCAGATGGTTGCAGCCAGGCTCGGAGATTTTTCCGGACGAGCCGCCAGCCGACGGCTGCGCAAAGCTTGCCATAAACGACGCGCATTGCCCGCCAAGAGTAGCAGCACTACAATCGCTCCTCCCTCAAGGCTCCACTTCACCGGCGAGTCCGACACCGTTCGTTGGGTTCGACGAGCCGCAGCCAGCAACGCTTCATGATGTCGGCGAGCCCAATTTCGCGCCCGCTGGAACCACGCGAGGCTATTGCGTGTAGCATTGCGGCCCAGACAGTACTGGTGCCCCGCGTCGTAGTCGACGACCCACTCCCGCCAGAATGAGGCCATCGCGTCCAGGTACAACATGCTCCTGCTCCAGCCGGTATGCATTTGTGCCGGGGCTGCCGGAGTGGGATCAAAACTGATCCATCCATAGCCCGGAAAATAGGCTTCCACCCAGGAGTGCGCGTTGCTGGCTCTAACCAGGTACTCCGAAGTAAGGTCGTTGAACTCCCCGGTGCGGAAACCGTTTACCACTCGCGAGGGAATGCCGACCGTCCGTAGCATGATTGCCATTGCGGAAGCGAAGTACTCGCAGTGTCCCTGCTTGCGTTCGAAAAGGAAATTGGCGATGGGATCGCGTGGAACAGTGCGCGGAAGTTGCAGAGTATACCCAAAATTCTCGCGCAGATATCGATCAATAGCGGCTGCCCTGTCGTAATTGTTCTCTGCGGAAGCTGTGATTTCCTTGGCCAGAGATACGACACGACGGTCAACTGGCGGCAATTGCAGATAGTTCAACAGGATCTGGGGCGGATAGTTGTAAGTGGCCGTGCGTAGCTCGCTAGCACCAGGTTGAGCAATGTCAGAAGTAGTCTCATAGCGGCCGATGGGGTGTTCCGGGTCAAGGTTAAAAACCGCATCACCGTCGTCCATTGACAACAGACCGTAGTTGCCTTGGAGAACCCTCGCTGTTGGCGCCAGGAAGAAAACATTGCCGATCAAGGGCTCCATCAATACCCGATAGTGGATGGTCCGCGGCGGCACATACGATCGAACGTTTTTCCATCGTGCCCCGTTTTGCACCAGCAGAAAACGCCCGTCACCCTCGCTCGCCACCACGTGCTGAGCGTGCGGGTTGGACCAGGTCTTGCCATTGAAATTGTTCAACGTCACGCCGCGCCACTTCAAATCGTAAGACCCCTGCGGATCGCCATCGATTTGGATGTGCATCACCAGTGAGTTCGACTGTTGGATTTCGCCGATCTGACCGAGTTGTACCTGGTCGCTGAAACCGGTGCTGATTTCGCGGCTGCGCGCAAACGCGCTGAGATACCCGTTTGATATGCGGGGCAGCACAAAGAAAATACCCGCGGCACCCAGCATGATCAGGAATGCAAGCACGGGCGAAGCCCCAGCCAGCGAGAAGGCCATTTGCCGGTACGTTAAATCATCACCCGATGAATGGGCTCGCACCGTAGACTTGCTGGCAGCGCGCCGCATCTCCATCAGGATGCAGGTCACAACCGCAATCAGCATGAATGCCGCAAACGCCAGCAGAAAAGTGCTATCCACGGTAAGCACGGCGGCAGCCAGCACCATCAGGAACGAGATCACCGCAAGAAAATAGTAGTCGCGGTCGCGTTTGGCGGAGAACAGGCGAACCACCATGACGAAAAGCACAAGATGCACGGTGGCGCTGACAAACACACCAGAGAACACGAAGTAATCCGCGAGATAGAAAGCCACATAGCCCATGGTGAGTGTTGTGGTCCAGTTCTCGGGAATGAGCAAAGCGCGATGCGTGGCAAGAAGGTATCCGCGAAACAGTAAGGCCGCTGCGACGAGAAAAACTGTCGGAAGGTCCAGGCCTCCTGTCGAAACCAGAGTTCCGAAGCCACACACGGCAAGCAAATACAGCGCGACTTCAAAATAGCGCTGCACCGCCATAGGTAGCGGGGTAATCCCGGATTGCGGGCTAGAAGCGGAAGTCATGAATATTCAATTTAGTCCTGTCATTTCCTGCGGAGTCGAGAAACCTGCTTTTTCGTTGCACCCGCCAAACAGCAGATTCCTCGACCTCGCTCCGAATGACGTAGAAGAACTTCGTCTATTGTTGGCGATTCCGCCGGGAAAGGGAAGAGTACGATCGGAATGTTAGAATTAAACAGGTCAGGCATCGGTCCCGCGCGACGCACTCCCGCCAACCCCGCCAGGTCCGGAAGGAAGCAACGGTAACGGGCTCTTGCGTGTGCAGTGGGTCGCCGGTGTCTGACTTCTCATATACGACCGAACCCTCAATCCAAATCTCCCGCCAAACAGGGTTCGTGTTCTCGTTGGACATCGCATTTCCGTTCCCCCATAATGTGGATCGCCACCGCGTTATGCCTGACGACTTCAAAAATCGAGTGCGTGTCCGGCTCTACCGAATGTTCCTGGAGTTGGGCAGGTGTCCCAGTTCAGCGGAGGTTGCGGGGTCTCTTCAGTGCGCCCCCGCCGACGTGGCCACGGCGTTCCAAGCGCTCGCCGCCGACCACATGCTTGTACTGCAGCCGGGTGGGGAAGTCCTCATGGCCAACCCGCTTTCGGCGGTTCCGACACCGTTCGTGGTGGAGACCGGCACAGACGCCGGACGCCAAAGCTGGTATGGAAACTGTATTTGGGATGCCTTGGGCGTGATCGCCATGCTGCAGTGCGACGGTCGAGTACGTGCGTCCTGCGGATGTTGCGGCGAGAGCATGACTGTCAGCGTTCGCAAAGGCGAAGTGCAGGCGAACCCGCCAGGCGTGGTGCATTTCGCTATTCCAGCCAAGCGCTGGTGGGACGACATCGTCTTCAATTGAAAAACCATGCTGATCTTCCGGTCGGAGGACCACATCGAAAAATGGTGCAAGGTTTGGAAGCTCCCACGGGGCGCGGTCTTGAGCCTGGAACAAGCCTGGAAACTGGCCGACGCATGGTACCGCGACCGTCTCTCGCCCGACTGGCGCCGCCGAACGGTGGACGAAGCACACGAGCTATTCCACTCTCTGGCCCTCACTTCTGAGTTCTGGCGGCTCGCCTGAGCAAATCCAGTTAGACATTCTGCGTCCAATCCTGCAAAATACTGATTCTCATACTCAGGAGCAATCATTGACCAAATCCATTGGCGTTAAGATCAGCGCTCTCGGAACCTATGTCCCGCCCCGCCTATTAACCAACGCGGATTTGGAAAAGATGGTCGAAACCAGCGATCAATGGATTACCGAACGCACCGGAATCCGTGAGCGCCATATCGTAGACAAGGGGTTCGCAACCAGCGATCTGGCGGTTGAGGCGGCTAAGAAAGCTTTGGCCCAACGTGGCATGAACGCAAGCGATCTAGACGCAATCCTCGTGGGCACGGTCACCCCGGATATGCTTTTCCCCTCCACCGCTTGTCTGGTCCAGCACAAGCTGGGAGCAAAGGGAGTTTGGGGTTTCGATCTCTCGGCGGCTTGCTCAGCGTTTCTATACGCGCTGCAGACGGGAACTCAGTTCGTTGCCACAGGAACGCACAAGCGCGTGATGGTGATCGGAGCCGATGTGATGTCCTCGATCATCGACTACACCGATCGCGCCACCTGCATCATCTTCGGCGACGGCGCCGGCGCCGTCATCCTCGAGCCCTCGGATACCGACTCTTTAGGCTTGATCGACTTCATTCACGAGGTCGACGGTTCAGGCGGTTGCTTTCTTTACATGCCCGGCGGCGGCAGCCTGCATCCTTCGACACATGAGACGGTCGACGAGAAGATGCATTACGTCCACCAGGACGGTCAGGCCGTCTTCAAATTTGCGGTACGCAAACAGACCGAGCTGTGTGAAAAGCTGTTGGAGCGCAATGGGATCAAAGCCTCCGACATCGACGTGTTCATCGCCCATCAAGCCAATAAGCGCATCATAAGTGCCACGGCGGAACGGTTGGGCGTGCGACCCGAAAACATCATCATCAACATCGACCGTTACGGAAACACGACAGCCGGCACGATTCCCCTCGCGATGGACACAGCCCGCCAGGAAGGCAAACTCAAGAAGGGTGACCTGGTGCTGCTAGCCTCGGTAGGCGCAGGATTCACCGTGGGAGCGACTCTATTGCGCTGGGCCTATTAACTTCAAAATCTCGAATCGCCCCGAACGAGAGGGCACGGTTTCCGCCGTGCTGCCAGAACTGACAACGGCTCGGCTTTAATCCGCTGGGGACGCGCGCGCCATACCATCACCAGACTATCTCTACTGTCAGTGATGCCAGCCGGTTAAGACCCGCAAACCCCAGAATGCGGCTGCGCCAAACGCGAGAACGAACGCCACTCCGCTAATCCGACCCGATGAATCGCTTTTGCTCCAGCCCTGGAGCACGGCAACCAGTCAAATCAGGAAGAGGAAAATTGCGCCGCCCGCCAGACTCTTAAGCAGCATGGATTGATCTCCTCAGAAAAGCTTAGGAGTGCTGCCAAGTAGGGACAAGGCCGCCGATCACATTCGAATGTGAGGTTGACCGCACCCACTCTAAATACCCGATTCGGGCTTGCCCTTTGGTTGTTCGAAGGGTTTCTGCAAATACTTGCGAGCCTCCTCCAACGCGCCCTGCGTGTTGTCATTGGTTTGCAGAGCCTGCCGATATTCGTTGGTAGCGCGCTCGCGCTGCCCGGTAATGTCGAAAATCTTTCCTAACTGAATGTGGCTCCACACTTCCGTCCAACGCGGATCGCCGTCGCCATTCAGTGAATCGCGGTAAGCATTCGCGGATGCCTGATAATTCTTTTGCAGAAAGAACACCTCGGCAACCCGATAGTGGGCCAGTGAGCTGTTCTTATTGACTTCGAGAGCTTTGTTGAATTCCGAGAGCGCTCCAGCGAAATCGCCTTGCTGAACCAATGCCTGCCCTCGTTGAATGGACGCCCGCAGCTTTACGTCGGAGGAATTCCTCAACACGCGATTATCGGGATCAATCGAAATCCGCCTCGGTTTACCGAAGGTCTCTAGCGTGAAAGCCGAATCCGTACCCACCACATCGACGCGCTTTTCTTCAGTTTTACCGTCCGTGTCAACTTTCAACTCGACCGGCATGCGGAAAAGATCAAGATCCTGCGTGATCTGCCCCACGATGCGAAACCCAGGGCAGCGTTGATTCGCAGGGCACCTGTTTCCCAGCCGGTAAACCGTGTACTTCGTTTTAAATTCGGGAGCGCCCGTGGAATCAAGCCACTGGGTGAAAAACCAGGTGAGCTTTTCCCCGTAACTCTGTTCCGCGACGGACGTGAAATCGTCCAGCGACGCAGACTTGCCTGCGTATTTCGATGCAAAGGTGCGCATCGTCTGATCAAACTTCTGATCTCCTTCCACCCAGCGCAGCATGTGCAAAATCATCGCGCCCTTGTCGGTCGCCAGCGACTGGAACTCAGGCGAGAACATATCCAGCTTGCCAATGGTCGCCAGCGGCACCGCGTCGTAAGCCAGCGCACCCACCGACATATCTTTCACCACTTCTTCCAAACCAGCTTGTCCAGCAGCGTTTTCCACATAGCGCGCTTCCGAGTACCGTGCGAAGCCATCGCACAACCACCAGTCATCGATAGAGCCAGGACTCACCGAAGCTCCCCACCACTGGTGCGCGATGGTATTGGCCAGCAACCGGTAATTCACTTTCTCGGTCACCGCGCGGCTCGCGACCGCCGCAATCTCTGGGGCCCACGCGGAAGGCACACTGTCGTCCGGAATCTCGACCACCCTCAGCGTGGTTGAAGGCGCAGCTCCATAAAGGGTCACGTAATAAGTAAACTCTTTGATCGCGGTTTCCGCGTACATCGCGCCCAGGTTCTGGTGAACCGGCTTGAAAAACACGTGCAGGTCGACCCCAGCCTCGTCGCTCTTAAATTCCTGAAACGTTCCTGCAACAAGGGTGCCGGGGAAACTCGGTTTGTCCCAAACGAAGGTGTAGGTCTTCCCGGCCAGCGCGCTCGCACTCGCTTTCTTCGACGAAGGATTGCCGGCAGTCTCCTTCCCGCTGCCAACAACGACCATGTGCGCAGGGACGGTGATGTTCATGGTGGCCGTGAACCGGTTGATGCCATACGCATTCACTGGGAACCAGCGCCCTGCATACAACAGGTAACTGGTGTCATCGTTGATCGAGGCCAGCTTCATCCCTTGCACCGGGCTGTCGTCAGCGGAGTCGAGGGTCCCATCGTAATCAAATGTCAGAGTTGTTGAGTTGCCTTTGCTCAATGGTTTCGACAATTGCACCCGCACGGTGAAGTCCTGAGCGATGCGCTCGGCAGAAAGCGTCTGCCCACTGTCATCGGTTACTTTGCTGACTCGCAAGCCGTTGTGCAGTTCAAAGGTGGCAGCGTTGATATCTTCCAACGCGGTAAACTTAACCTTCGCCCGCGCCGAGATCTTGTGGGTGTGCGGTGTGAGTTCCGCGTCGACCTGATAGTCATCGACACGAAGCCGCGTCTTCTCCGCGGCCCAAACGGGACGCGAAACCAAAACAAACAGCAAGACGAGAAAGCTAGTAATTGCCCGACGATGGCGCCGAGGTCGAAAGGACATTCAGGAATGTCTCCCGGGAAATCCCGCAGGTCTCTAAGCTCTATGATGAAGATTGTGACGCAAAAGATGCTGTCAGGACAAGGGTTAGCTGTTTTTTCATCCGCTTCCCGCATCTTTTGTCATTCCGAGAAGGGAAGCGACGAGGAATCTGTGCCTTCCTGACCCCGCGAAAAAACATGGATTCCCAGCAAGACTTTGTCAGCAAGACGTAGCAAGCTATGCTTCTACAGGCGCTCGCCGCAGCAGTGCAATTATTTCATCTGCGGCCCGCTCGGCGGCATGAAGTCGGTCCATATTCGCGCCACGCAGCAAGGTTCTCACTCCAGCCAACCCCTCAATCATCCGAGCACGAGCCTGACCGTCCGGAAGAATCTCGCGAATCCCCGCGACCACCTTCTCTGCGGTGAAATCATGCTGTACCAACTCAGGGACAATCTCTTTTCCGGCAATCAGATTCACCATCGCAAAGTGCGGCACCTTGATCCGGGAGCGTCCCAGCAAATAAGTCAGCGGAGACACGCGATACACCATCACAAACGGCGTACCGATCATCGCAGCCTCTACCGTAGCCGTGCCGCTGGCAATGATGCCTGCCCGCGAATGTGCGAGCGCCGCCAAGGCATCAGTAACCAGTCGGATCGGATGCCGGCCGCCGAGCAGCGCCTCAAGGAAACTGCGATCCAATGTGGGCGCGACCGGCAGCAGGAATTCATACCCCGAACCCAGCTTCGAAACCGACTCCAGAATTGTAGGCAGATTCATCCGTACTTCTTTCTTCCGGCTGCCCGGCATCAGCGTGATCCAGAGCTTGGAAGCGTCGAGCTCGCAGGTCGAAGCGTAGACCTCGCGATCAATTGCGGGCGGAGAAAGATCGGCAAGCGGATGGCCGACGAAAGTCGCATCCACGCCCCGGTCGCGGTAAAACTTCTCCTCGAAGGGAAAAATCACCAACGCCTTGTCGACGTATTTGCGAAGCAATCGAACCCGCCCTTGTCGCCAAGCCCAAAATTGGGGACAAACGTAGTACACGACAGGAACAGCGCGCTTCCGCATCTGGCGAGCCACCCGCCAGTTGAAAGCCGGAGAATCAATAACGATGGCAAGATCAGGACGCCGTCGATCGGCCTCTGCAATCAACTTGTGAAACAAACCGTAGATTTTAGGAAGATGGCTGACGATCTCCGAAATGCCGACTACGGCCAGATCTTTTGCGTCCACCACAGTATCGCAGCCCGCTGTGCGCATGCGGTCTCCGCCAACCCCGAAAAACTTGAAAGACGGATCGCGACGGAGTAAAGCCTCAATGAGTTGCGCCCCATACATTTCACCAGAAGCCTCTCCAGCGGAGATGAGAATTCGCACCCGAGCATTGTAAAGGGATACGCGAAATTGAGTCCGGCCGCATTGTAGCGCCGCCGTCTCGGCGGCTGTCGTGAGGGCGTCCCGCCCGAACAGCGAGCGCAGGATGCCCTCGCGACAACCGGCAAGATGCCGGCGCTACCCTTTATCATTGCCCGGCGGCAGCAGCAACGCTGCGGTTGCTTGCCAGCAGTTTCACCATAGCCTCGGCGTCCGCGGGCCGGGAGAACATGTATCCCTGGGCCATCTCGCAATTGAGTTGCTTGAGCAGTCTGATGTGCTCTTCCGTCTCAGTCCCCTCAGCTACGACCTTCAGGCCAAGATTATGGGCAAGGGTAATGATGATTCTCACAATCTCGCGGCTCTCCGAATCGGTGTCCATGTTCATAATGAAAGCGCGATCAATTTTCAAGGTGTCCACGGGAATCCGGCGCAAGCGGCTAAGCGAGGAATACCCGGTACCAAAATCGTCGATGCTCAGGCGAACTCCCAGTGCCTTCAATTGAGAGAGCACCTGACCCGATTTTTCCGCATCGCCCATAGCGATGGTTTCAATAATTTCGAATTGCACGCAACCCGGATCAACCCCGGTCTGCTTCAGAGTCTTACCGATTTCGCTGACTAAGTCGGTTTGAGCGAACTCCTTCGAAGTGATATTTACGCTCATCGTCAGCGGTGGAGACGAAGGAAATTCAGTCTGCCAGGATCGAAGATGTTCGCAGGCTTCGCGGAGCAGCAGCCGATTCATGGGCACGATGAGCCCAATTTCCTCGGCCACCGCAATAAATGCAATCGGTGCAAGTATGCCCTCAGGACGTTGCCACCGCGTCAGGGCCTCAAAGCCCGTGATCTTGCCGGTCTGCACCGACACAATGGGCTGGTAGAAAACACGAAATTCTCCCTGATCGAGAGCTTTGCGCAGATCCGTCTCCAGCGTCAACCGCTTCACTGCACTCGCGTGCATGGCTGCGTCGGACACTTCGCAACGCGCCTTCCCAGCGCGTTTGGCGCGGTACATGGCGATATCCGCATCGCGCATCAGATCTTCCGCCTGGGTATGAGGACTGGTGCTGGAGGCGATTCCGATGCTCGCCGAAATCACTATCTCCTGCTGGTTTACGACAAATGGAGTTGTCAGTTCCGTTTGAATTCGTTCTGCAACGCGGACGGCCTCAATCGGGTCTCGGATGTCGTCCAGAAGGACGGTGAATTCATCGCCGCCGAGTCTGGCCAACACGTCGTCGTTGATCGGCTTGTCAGCCACACCACTATTGCGCGGACGCGACACCAGGTCGGCCCGGCGCACTGCGTCTTTCAATCTTTGCCCGATTTGAATCAACAATTCATCCCCGGCCGTGTGTCCGAGGCTGTCATTGATAATTTTGAATTCGTCGACATCGATCAGTAAGACCGCGAATTTGTAGTTTGCGTGTCTCTTGGAGAGAGTCAGAGCATGCTGCAGCCGATCCAGGAAGAGAGCGCGGTTCGGCAAGTTGGTAAGCCCGTCATGGAATGCGTTGTGGGCGAGTAGTTCCTCCGCTCGCTTGCGCTCGGTGATGTCGCGGTTCACGATCACCAGTTTGTCGGTCTGTCCTTTTGCATTTCGGATCGGGCTCGCGGTCGATTCCAGGGTGCGCCACGACCCGTCCTTGTGGCGTATCCGGTATTCCATCCGTTCTCCGGTACCGTTGAGGCGCGCGCTTTCCGCGGCAATCAGCACGCGCGGCCGATCGTCCGGATGAATCTGCTCCATCGACGAAGTGGTTTTCAAGTCCTCGGCAGAGTATCCAAGAACTTTTTCATAGGCAGGACTGTTGTAGAGCCGGTGGCCATTGCTATCGACCAGCGCGATCATATCAGCGGCATTTTCGCTGATCAGTTGAAAAAGCTGATCGCGCTCTGCCAACTGCCGTCGAATGCGATGAAGTTGCAGGTGCTGGTAGACGGTGTAAAAGTCGAAAAGCAATACCAGAGCTGCCAGCCCGCGTACCCATTCCCTCAGATCGAACCAGTACGAGGCTTCACTATCCCAACGAAACCAGGGGAAAGTAAAGGAGACGATGCCTAAAGTTAATGCCAGGGTTACAGCAACTGCGAACCCCCACAGCCACCATTCGCGTCCGTCGATGCGGCGCATCTCGACCGGAATCGTCTCGGGACTGCTCGGACTCACCTCTTGGAACTCTTGTGGCTTCATGCCGCTTGAATACACTCCCGCTACCGTGGAGCGATTCTAGCCTGCGGAAGAACGTGGGGAAGAGTTACGAAGATGCAGCGCCATCGGTGTTGGGGTCAGCTACAAGTTCAAAAGGCAGATGGAAAAGTCGAAAGAGAACTATCCTGCGGCGAGTTTAGTCGTCAGCGTTGGCGGTCACCTGGGAAGCGGCAGGAAGCTCCTGATCCTTGTATTGCAGCTGGTAGAGCTTGTAGTAAATGCCACGCTGAGCGAGCAGTTGCTGGTGAGAGCCCATCTCGCGAACCTGCCCTTTGTGCATCACAACAATTTTGTCGGCCCGCTGGATGGTCGAAAGCCGGTGGGCGATGATTACCGAGGTGCGGCCTTCGACCATTCGGCTGAGAGCATCGCGCACCCGGAATTCAGTTTCCGTGTCAACGCTGGACGTGGCCTCGTCGAGGATCAATATCTTGGGATTGTGCGCCAGGGCGCGGGCGAACGAGATGAGCTGCTTTTGTCCAGTCGACAGCGTGCTGCCGCGCTCGCGAACTTCTTCCTTGAAACCATTGGGAAGCTTGCGCACGAAGTCCGCAAGATTCACGTCTTCGGCGGCTTTCTCTACGTCCTCGTCATCGATGCCTTCCGTGCCCAGGCGAATGTTGCTGGCGACCGTTCCGCTGAACAAGAACGGATCCTGCAACACCACGCCAAAGCGGCGGCGAAGATCGGCGAGGTCCATATCTTTCACGTCGACTCCGTCAATCTTGATCGCGCCTTTCTGCACATCGTAAAAGCGCATCAGAAGTGAAATGATCGTAGTCTTGCCAGCTCCGGTGTGTCCGACGATAGCGACCGTCTCTCCGGGTTCGATCGCGAAGCTCACATCGCGCAAGACCCAATCGGGGCCGGAGGCAGTCGAGCTTTGCTCGACCGGACGGCCGGGGGTGGCCGTTCCTACGTGATCATTGGCTGGAATCGATCGATACGCGAACCACACGTGGTCGAATTCTATTCGGCCAGGGCCCTCTGGCGCCTTAGTGAGCGCGGGCGATGTGATTTCCACCGGCGCGTCGAGCAGCTTGAAAATGCGCTCGCTCGAAGCCATTGCCGACTGCAGAATGTTGTACTTCTCGCTGAGATCCTGAATAGGCCGGAAGAAACGCTGCGCGTACTGGATGAACGCAACCAGAACGCCAAGCGTGGTCATGCCGTGAATCACATCATTACCGCCGAACCAGATAACGCAGGCAATCGCAATCGCAGAAAGAATCTCTACTACGGGATAATAGACGGCGTGCGCCATGATCGCGTCTTTGTAGGCGTCCATGTGGACGGAATTGACTTCGGAAAACTTGTCGAAGGCGCGTTCTTCACGATTGAAAAGCTGCAGCACGACCATGCCGCTCACGTGCTCTTGCAAATACGCGTTGATCCGGGCAATGGCCACGCGGATCCGCCGGTAGGAGTCACGGACTTTATCGCGGAAAATCTTGGTTGCGATGCCGATCAGCGGCAGCACGGCAAAGGTGATTAGAGCTAGCTTCCAGTTCATGCGGAGCATGATGGCGATAATGCCAGCCAGCACGAAGATGTCTTCGAAAATTGAGACCACTCCCGAGGTGAACATTTCGTTCACCGCATCCACGTCGGTAGTTACGCGCGTGACCAGTCGGCCTACGGGATTCTTGTCGTAGAAACCGATGTGCATGCGCTGCAGATGACGAAAGATCTGGGCGCGCAGGTCAAACATCGTCTTCTGCCCGGTCCATTGCATGTAATAAGTCTGCAAATATTCCAGCAGGAAGCTGAAGACCAGCAGGCCAACATAGAGCGCGGCGACTTGCGCGATCCCAACCAGCGCGGTGTTGCTCAGGAACCGATCGAGTGGGGTGTGGAGGCCGTGCACCGGCGCCAGATAGCGGTCAACGACGATTTTGGTGAGATAGGGCCCGAGAACGTCAGCGCCAGCCTTGAGCAAAATGGAAGCCAGCGCAATCCCTACCTGCCACTTGTAGGGACGCAGGTAAGTAAGCAGCCGTTTCATCAACCGGCTGTCGTACGCTTTGCCTAATACTTCTTCTTCCGAGGCCATGGGCGGCTAATGTCAAAGATACCTTAGATAGATGGCAAAGAAACAGTGAGGATGGAAAAGGTTTTTGGGCTTGGGTTCTGTACAGACGTAACTTGTTACGTCTCAAGTTCGCTGGCAAAACTCCCAAGTTGTCATCCCGAGCAGCGCGAGGGATCCAGGTTTTGCTCGTGACCGGCAAAAACCCAGATTCCTCGTCGCGTGGCTCCTCGGAAAGACAACGGATGGATCATCGGCACGACAAAGAATGTGTCGGGTCCTAAGCGATTTTTTTCAGTACCAACGCTGAGTTCTTCGATCCGAAACCCACGCAATTGCAGATGGCGTGCCCAATTTGAGCTTTGCGGCCTGCGTCTGGTACGTAATCCAGGTCGCATTCGGGGTCGGAGGCTTCGAGGTTGATTGTTGGGGGGATCTTCCCGTGCTCCATAGCTATCAGCGTTGCGGCGAGGCTGGCTGAGCCACAGGCGCCCTGGGCATGTCCTATCTGCGACTTTAGTCCGGACATTGGGATCCGGCTTGCGTGCTCTCCTAAAGCGAGTTTCAGGGCGCGAGTCTCCACGCGATCATTCATTTCTGTGGAGGTGCCATGAAGGTTCACATAGTTGACGTCCTCGGCGGCGATGCCTGCCTCTTCGAGAGCCAGAGTAATCGCGCGAGCCGGCTCTTCCGGAGAATCGCTCATTCGGACCCGGTGGAAGGCTTCACAGGTCGAAGCGTATCCGGTAATTTCGGCGTAGATGCGGGCGCCTCGCGCACGAGCATGGACGTAGTCTTCGAGGATAAACATCCAGGACCCCTCGGCGATCACGAATCCGTCGCGGTCGGCAGAAAACGGCCGCGAAGCTCGCTCCGGCTCATGATTCCAGGATTGGGTAAGCGCTCGCAATAGCGTGTAACCTTTGATAATTCCAGGAGTGATTGGCGAATCCACGCCGCCAACCAGAAACATGGGCTGCACGCCCGCTTGAATATGTTGATAAGCGTAACCGAGGGCATCGGTCGATGAAGTACAACCAGCGGTGACCACGTGACTGTAGCCGCGAAAGCCGAAGCGCATGCTGATTTCGCTTGGAATTGTGCCCATGGTTCCGCTTGGAATGCAGAACAGGCTGACCTGCTTGACGTGTCCGGAGTGCCAAAGCCGGTATTGTTCCTCAGAGAATTCTTGAGCGCCGCCGCCCGTGCCCAGAATCACGCCGATTTCGCGCTTTTCTTCCATGGACATTGCAGCCGGGTCGAGCCCCGAATCTTGGATGGCTTCGCTCGAAGCGGCTACGGCCAGCGGCACGACGCGCGAGACGTGTTTGCGCTCGCGAGCATCCACCCAGGCAAGTTCGTCAAACTCGGGAATTTCGCCCGCGATGTGTACAGGCAGTTCGCATGGATCAAAGCGCGAAATCCGTTTCACTCCGGACTTTCCTGCGAGGACAGCAAGGCAGAAGGCTTCTTTGCCGATGCCGTTGGGGCTGACCACGCCCATTCCAGTGATAACCACGCGTGGAAGCGTCATCAGTTTGTGATTGTTGCTCCGAATCACTCAACCTATAAACCCTACCCTCGCGGGTTAGTTCTGAGAGCCGAGAAGAAACTCCAGCTGCCCAAGCGTCCCGCCAAAGTGGGATAATCGTCTAAATGCCTCTTGGCTTGTACATCTCCGTTCCGTTCTGTCGCACCAAGTGCAGCTATTGCAACTTTGCTTCCGATGTATTCTCCCGTTCCGTGTTCCAGCGTTATGTGGACCGGGTCTGCGCTGACATTAAACATGCCAACCCGACTGTAGCACGGATCGGCGCACGCATGGAGCGCGTTGTCGACTCCGTCTACCTCGGTGGCGGAACTCCTACTGTACTCGATATAACCCAGCTACAGGACCTGTTTGTCACAATTTCGCAAAATTTCGAGGTCCAGCCCGGAGCGGAAATCACAGTCGAATGCGCTCCTGGCACTCTGACTCCCGCCGTGATTGATGCTCTTCAGCGCTGCGGAGTGAATCGGGTGAGTCTGGGCGTGCAATCTTTTGTCGATCAGGAAGCGGCCTCGGTTGGGCGTCTGCATGATCGGAAGACGGTTCTCGACGATATTACCCGCCTGCGCGCCGCTGCGATTTCAAACATCAATATCGACCTGATTGCCGGATTGCCGCATCAGACGGTCGATAGCTGGCTATTCTCCGTGGAGCAGGCTGTTGCCTGCGAAGCCCCGCACGCCAGCGTCTACATGCTCGAGGTAGACGATGACTCACGTCTCGGCCGCGAATTGATCGCTGGCGGTACAAAATATCACGCTCACTTTGTGCCGGATGAAGATCTCACAGCTGATTTGTACCTGATGGCCTCTGAGCGACTGGAATCAGCGGGTGTACAGCAGTATGAGATTTCTAACTTTGCGCGGCCGGGGCATGCGTCGCGGCACAATCTGAAATATTGGACCCGGCAGCCGTATTTGGGATTTGGCGTAGACGCGCACTCGATGCTGCCAGCTTTAGAGGGCGGAGTGGACGCGGTGCGATTTTCCTTTTCGGATTCGTTGGATGCCTTTGTTGCTGGAGGTTTGCCGAATCGTGTTCAGGTTTCGCCATCTGCAGCGCTCGAAGAAACATTTTTCTTGGGGCTCCGGCTGACTTGCGGAGTGAACCTGCGACAAGTTGCGGCAACATTCGGAGAAGAAGCAATCGAAGGGATTTCCGAAACCATTGCTGATTTCGTGCGGACTGGATTGCTGGAGAGACAGAGAGACGTGATCCGTCTGACGTCGCAGGGCAGGCTTCTTTCCAATGAAGTGTTTGAACGGTTCATCGTCGCTCAAACTGCCGAGGTCTCTGCGCGGCAAAGTTGATCGTTTCGCGAATTACATTGGGCAACGATCACGTAGCCCCGGACGCCTCGTCCGGGGAGCAGCGCGCTGGAAAGATCACGGCGGGAGTGCCTCTTCGAATCGATCAGTGGGAAACCTGCTCTGCATTTCTGAACTTGGACGGAACGCGAGCTGGCACGTAAAATGGAAGTATGAGCAGCGATCTTAGCTTCGGCCCCTACGTCAGCATTGAAAATGGCAAGCGCGTGGTCAAAGACCTGACTTACGGGAATCCGACGCCCGAAGGCGTCGTGCTCACCACCATGGACAACGCGGTCAACTGGATGCGAAAGAACTCCATTTGGCCGATGACTTTCGGCTTAGCCTGCTGCGCCATAGAAATGATGTCGATGGGGGCGTCGCGGTTCGATATTGCGCGGTTTGGGGCCGAGGTGTTTCGGCCATCTCCGCGGCAATCCGATCTCATCATTATCGCGGGACGCGTCGCCCACAAAATGGCTCCGGTGATCCGCCAGCTCTGGGAGCAGATGCCCGAGCCCAAGTGGGTGATCTCGATGGGAGCGTGTGCGACCTCAGGCGGGGTGTTCAACAATTACGCTCTGGTGCAGAGCGTCAACCAGGTTATTCCTGTCGATGTGTATGTCCCCGGTTGCCCGCCGCGGCCGGAGCAGTTGATTTACGCCATCACTCTGCTGCAGGAGAAAATTCAGAACGAGCGCGGAACGATCAAGCGCGCGCTGAATATTTCTCAATAAGAACATGTGAGGACAGCCGCCCTCGGCTGTCGGGTCGAGCAAAGCTCGACAGCGGGTTCGTCGGGCTGCGATTTTATTCCGGACAATCTTTTTCGCCAAGCACGGGCGATGACGACCGCGCCAACATGGCCTGCGACACTATTTTTGCCGCGCGTTCAGCTTATCGAGGGTGCGCTTTAACTCTTCGAGTTTCTGCCCAGCCTCGCCGAGTTTGCCTTCCGCTGTCAGGCGCTGGTAGTCGGCAAGGTCTCTGGCGGCTTCCGCGATCAGAGCGTTGAGATCGCCAGCGGGCTGAGGCGACGCGGTGGATGTGGCGTGCGCCCGCTCAGTCGGCGCCGCTGCGGCGCTTGTCGACGGGGCGGTCAAGGAGGAGATTGCTCCGCCAAAGAGGGACGCTAGCGCGGACTCGAAAGTTGGTCCGTACGCAAGCCGATCCTGCAGTGCGAGGACGACGAGTCGCAACTCCGGCATCGGACTCCTCTCCGCCTGCAGGTAAATCGGCTCCGCATACAACAGTGCGCGTCCGATCGGAATGACAAGCAATGCCCCGCGCCGCACGTGCGAGCCTTGCTGGTTCCACAGCGTCAATTGTCCGGAAAGCTGCGCGTTCTGATCGATTCGTGCTTCAATTTGTAGCGGGCCATCGACCAGCTTGGTTTTAGGAAAGTTATAGACTACCGACTTACCGTATTGAGTGCCGTCACTGCGCCCTGCAATCCAGCCAATCAGATTGTTCCTGTTAGCCGGGGTGAAGGGCAGAATCTCGACAAACTCCGCGCCGTTTTCGTCCGGCAGTTTCATCAGTACGAAATTCGGCTGCATTACCTGCGTCCTTTGCTCCCCTCCTTCGCTCATGCCGACTTCGGTGGCCACCGTCCACAGATCCTCGCGGTTGTAGAACGCTTCCGGGTCGGTCATGTGATACAGACCGTATACTTCCGCCTGAAGTTTGAGCAATAACTCGGGATAGCGCACGTGCTTCCGCAGATCGGGCGGCATGCTGGCTGCATCTTTAAACAGGGTCGGAAAAATGCGGCGGTAGGCCGCAATGATTGGGTCGTCTGTATCAAACACGTAAAACGTGGTCGTGCCATCGTAGGCGTCGATGACCACCTTGACGCTGTTCCGCATGTAGTTAATGGCGTTGTTTTCGAGACGGTAATGGGTCGAGTAGGGATAGGTATCCGCGACCGTGAATGCATCCATCATCCACGATAGACGGCCGTCGTCCCCGAGCACGATGTACGGATCCGATTCATAGGTGAGAAAAGGTGCTAATGCCGAGGCGCGTTCGCGCACGGTGCGCCGCATCAGTAGCCGGCTGTCAGAGGTTACGTCATCGCTGAATGGCAGCTTCGCCAGGTCGCCGCGGTCGAGCGCGATGATGATTCGGCGCAGGAAACCACCAAGCACGATACCGCCATTGCCTTCATAAGACGTCAGATTGTTGGTCTGGCCTTGCGGGTAGTTGAATTCCTTCTGCCGCGTCTTTACGTACACGTCGGTATTGGTCAGCTCGCCGAAATAAATCTCGGGCCGCGTTACGTTTAGACTGCGTACCGTGCTCTGGACGGGCATATTGCTCAGGATTAGGGTGGGCAACCCTTCCGGCGTGAACCCATTGACTGGGTTCATCGTAATGCCGTAGCCGTGGGTGTAGATCAGTTTCTCGTTAATCCAGTTGCGACTGCTCTCCGGCAGTTTGTCGACGTTCAATTCGCGCGCGGCCAGCATTACCTCGCGAGTCGTGCCGTCAATGTCATAGCGATCGATGTCAATGTCCGGGAAGTCGTAATAGGTACGGATTTCCTGAATCTGACGCAGCGTGTCCTGGAGTGCGCGCCAGTCCCACAGCCGTATATTCTGCAGCGTGACCTGATTGTGCTCAGGATCGGCGGCTTCGACGGTCGTCTCTGCGGGAAACTCGCGCTGCGTGAGCCGGTCAAACCCGTAAGCCTCCCGAGTGAATTCAGTGTTGTGGACGATGTACGGCTTCTCGCGAACCAGTTCGTTTGGTTTGACGATAAAGCTGCTGACGTACCAGACGATGACTTGAAGTCCGATATAACAGACTGCGGCGGGAAGGACTGCAGCCACCAGCCAGCGTCCGCGTTGCATCGACACAGCGTTGGCGGCTGCGATCAGCGCGCCGATGATTAGTGCCGCGCAGACGACCAGCATCCCGGTGAGAGTCACGTGGGCGTCCGTGTAAGTCACCCCCCCGAAGATCGTGTGATCTTCGAACAAGCGCTCGAATCTGCCGAGATACGCGAGTATCGCGAGGACGATCAACAGAAACGCAAATGCAATGGAGAACCCTCGCCAAGGTAATGTGACACTGCTGCGACGCGCCAGCACACGGGTTCCGCCGGTGATGAGGATGAAGAAAGCGGCGAGTGCACAGGTGATGACAGCCAGGGTGAGCAGCCAGCCAGCGATGAGCTGCCAAGCCGGCAGGGTAAACAGAAAGAAGTTGAGCGGCTTGCCAAAAATCGGGTCTACGACGCCACCAGTGGCTTGGGGCGTATACCAGAAGAGAGCGAGCGTGGGCCACTCCACGCTCATGCCGGCACCGGTGATGCCGGCAATCACAATCGAGGCGACGAGCGCGATGAGGCGCAGGACTGGTTCGACCGGCAATTTCACCGGCTGTTGGCCGATGAAAATCGTGTGACCGCTCGGCAAGTCGGGGAGATGCGCCTGCTTCAACGCCAGGAATGATCCGAACAGAATGAGAAACGTGGCCGCTGCAAAAACCGTGAAGATTCCCCACTGAAGACTTAAGGTTTTCCAGAAGACGTCTCCGTAGCCGAGCGACCCGAACCAGAGCACGTCCACGAAATACGACAACGCGGTCCGGCCGCCAAACAGAATACCCGCAGCCACGGCGAGAATGAGAAGCAAGCGGCGGCGAGACCGTGGAGCGCGCGTCCGCGGCCAGTCAATAGAGTCAAGCATTGCCCCGCCCCGTTCTTGTTAGTTTCATTGGTATTCGCATGATACTCCGTCTATCTCGCCAAATGGGTGCGGTCATCCAACTACTGGCTCGGTTTTAAGGAAAAACTATTTCACCGATGCGAGGACGCACGGTAGAGGATCGCGCCGATAGGGAGGTGATCGTACTGCGGATTTATGAGTTGGGGGGGACTGCCGAATGATCTGAAGAATTCCACGATGAGGCTGGCTGCGTCGCCGCCAAGTTGCCAAACCGGACGCCGCGAGTTGCGACATGACCTTGGGCAAGGTCCCAACTATTACCCGGGAACTTGGCTTGCCCTGCTTGGCTCCTTAGCTATAACTGCACCCACAGATACCCGGCTTTCATTGCGGTTCAATAGCCAGAGCAACAACAGAACGACCGACAGTGCCAGCAGAAAAAAAAGAATGCCACCTTTCCGATGCAAGTTCCCATGAAGGAATCCAGGATCGACGCGAGTTCCGAGCATGGAGATGGTGAAGATTCGAATTCCATTCTTGAAGATCGAGAGCGGTATGGCGGCAAAAACCACCGCGCTCTTCCGCCAAAGGGAGCGAAGAAACAAGTGCGCCAGCACCATGCTGGTCACAATCAACATAAGGCTGGACCGCAAACTGCTGCATTCCTGCGCGACCTCAAGGGTTAATCCTGGTATCGATAGGATGATTCCATTTTGCACAACTGGAATCCCCAAGGCGGAAAATAGCACACTGGCAGATGTTGCGGACCCTTGCTGCCAGAAAGCCACAACCTTGTTTAACGCCAGCGCGGGAATAGGAACCAGCCAGAATAAGAAACAAAGAGGGAACAGAAACCGCCGAGACATGCGAGTGCCAAAACACAACACAAAGGATCCGATCCACCAAATCACCAGGGCCAGCATGCTGACCGTAAGCTGAGCATCGCTCTGTGAGGAAACCACCCAACGCGCATAGCCACCGACCAGAACCGCGATAACCAGCAGAGCTGAACCCAATCCAACCGCAGGTTCGAACGCCGAAGGCAGATTCATCCCTTCTGCCAGGATCAACGCTGCGCTAATGGGTAGGATTAAAAGTAGGTGGGTGTACTCATCAGAACGGAGGGCGAGCGCGAAAGTCCGAAGTAGCGTCTGACAGCCGATCACCAACGAGATCGTGCACAGTAGCGCAAACCGTAGAGATGGCGATAGCCTTGTCACCGCCCTTCAGGCCACCGTTGCAAAGGAGACGTCAAGCTCCGATCCCTGCTTGCGAGAGAGCGGCATGGCGATTGAGACGGAACGGCTGCAAATGGTTTCATGTGATCCAGATCACAGACTGCGGGTTCTCAGGAGAGGATACTTCTCGACTGAAAGGCGACAAGAGTGTTTCACCTCCCCCATCTCCTATATACGCTAGCAGCGGTTTACAGCATAGTCGGAGCGGTAATACTTCGCCGACTCTTCAGGCCGAATTGTCGCATTTGCCTTCACCGGCACTCCTGCCCGAACCGGGAAGGCTCGCACCCTTGTGAGGCAGCGAAATCATCCTGTGTGGGCAAATGATATATCTCGAGCGGGGAGAGCGCGCACGGTTGGATTGATCAACTCGGTTCCCCAGAATATTTAGCGGCAGTCTGAGAAATCTGAAGTTAGCGGAGAAAGAGGCGAGCGAATTATTCTCCACCCCTCGATAATGCCACGACCGTGTCCATTTGATCGCGGGCGCCGTTTTCCAGCACTTTGATGGTGAAGTTCACCGCAATCTTGGCTTGCGTCTCGACCGGTTTCCCGTTCTGCAGGTAGGGCTTGAATTGCCAGTGCTGCGCCGCTTCACGCGCTGCCGAAGCGAGAATGGCGGGACCGCTGAGCACGCGCAAGTCCTGTATGGTGCCGTCGGCGGCGATGAATGCCTGGAGCAGCACCGAACCCTCAACCTTCATTTGCCGGCTGAGCGAGGGATAAGCCGGTACTTGAGCTTTGACCAACTGCACCCGCTCGGCGGCAACCCTGGCCGGACCCGGTTCGGCTACCGTCGAATCTGCCGCTGCTAATCTGGAGCTGCGCGGCATCTCAACCTTCTCCGGATTACTGCCCAGGCGGACAGTGCTATTCGAAGCGCCAGCCACAACTTCGACTTCGAGTGGCGGAATCACATTACGGCTGATTGCAAGAACAGGCTGCCCGGCGATTGCCGGCTTAGCGGAACTTTTGGGAGCCGCGATGTGTTTAGCGGCAGTAGGAGCGGGAGCAGCGTGCGTTGCCGCTACCTTGCTTGGGCTCGGAACCCACTCAGGCGACACCTCGTCCGCGGTCGTCGTGCTCGTATCAGCAAACCAAAAGTCGCGGTCGTTTACTACCACGACAGCAAGCGCCACGAGTAGCAGAACCAGCGCGAAGAACATGCGGCTGCGATCATTTCGGTTAGCGGCACCCACCCGGTTCGTGCCAGCTTCCCGTTTTGTCGTCTGCTGTAGCATCGCTTAACTTTCGTGCTTCTGAACAATTGCTGATATGCACTACTAAGATGATGCCTTTCGCGGTGGGAGACAATAGCACGACGGGCCGATGCATATGGCACAACCGGGCCATAGAGGAAGAGAGTGGCGTTTGTTTAAAGCGGGCGTTTTTGGAGGGTTGGAAGTAAGGCGCCGTGTGATAAAGTAAGGAAACGGAGGATTTCTTGGAAAAGCAGGCCAAGATCACCAGCAAGGGTCAAATTACGATACCCCGTGAGGTTCGCCGTGCGTTAGGTGTTCGACCGGGCGACAGGTTGCTATTTGAGAGCGACGAAAAGGGAATACGCGTGCGACCAGCCAGGACAGAGAGTCCCTTCGCCAGGTATCGAGGTATCGGCAACCAGGGCATCGATTCCGGCCGCAAGGCAATTGTGAGATGGGTCCGGGAAATGCGTCGTGATTACGACAGCCATTGATACCAACGTCATCGTTGCTCTCTGGGACCGTGACGCGGGGCTCAACTCGACCGCCCAGTCGGCTCTGGATGAAGCGCTTGCACGTGGGACCCTGCTTATCTCCGGCGCGGTTTTTGCTGCATTGATGGCTGCGCCCGGTCGGAGCGAATCCTTTCTCGATTTGTTCTGTCGGGAAACCACGATCAGCATTGACTGGTCGGTGAAGGAATCTGTTTGGAGAGCGGCAGGGCGAGCCTTCCAAATTCACGCTGCACGTCGAAGAAAACAACGAGATCCAGGCCCGCGGCGTATTCTGGCGGACTTCCTGATCGGAGCCCATGCGCTTGAAGGAGGCCATCATCTCCTTACGCTCGATGACCATCTCTACCGCACCGCGTTTCCCAATCTGACCGTGGTGAAAGTTTAGCCGGTGTGCTGCCGCAGAGACTTCGCGCCCATCTTCTCAGATTTAACATACGGTTGCGCGGCAGTCAGGCCGTGCACACTTTTCAACACTTCAGTGGAAAACATTGTGGAAAAGCACGGAAGTATCTTCGTAACTGGCTCAGCGAGAGATGCTTCTACACCTTGCACTGACTTGGTTGCTGGTACCTTGGTCAACGCAGAAGTTTCTGGAGACGTTTTGAAGATCAGACTCGACAAGCTGCTGCTGGAACGCGGACTAACAACTTCGCGTGAGCGCGCTCAATCGTTAATCCTGGCGGGCAAGGTTCTCGTCGATGGGCAAAAGATAGAAAAAGCCGGAACGGCAGTGGACCCTGACGTTGATATTCGCCTTCTGGGCGAAGATTTGAAGTATGTCGGTCGTGGCGGACTTAAGCTCGAAAAAGCGCTTGAGCATTGGCGCATCGATGTCAACGGTAAAATCTGTGTCGATGTAGGAGCTTCGACCGGCGGTTTCACGGATTGTTTGCTGCAACACGGAGCATCGCAGGTGATCGCCGTCGATACCGGCCACGGCCAAATTGATTTCCGTCTGCGCCAGGACGCGCGTGTGCGGCTGTTGGAAAAGACCAATGCGCGCTACCTGAGCAAGGGCGAGCTCGGCGAAGCCGTGGACTTCGTTGCGATGGATGTTTCTTTTATCTCCGCAACACTGGTGATTCCCGCAGTCATCGCGGCGGCATTCTCCAACTCCGCGACCGAGCGCCGCGGCCGCCAAATGGTGGTGCTGGTGAAACCGCAATTCGAGGTGGGTCGCGAACAAGTAGGGAAGGGAGGCATCGTGCGCGACCCGGCCGCACAGGCGGCTGCAGTAGAGAAGGTTCGTCTCGCATTGATGTCGCAGAATTGCACGCACACCGACGTGATCGAGTCTCCGATTCTGGGCGCCGAAGGGAATCGGGAGTTCCTGCTGTTCGCGGTTTTCTGAGGTTGCTTCGCCCTCTGCCCATAAATTGTTTCGACGATTTCTGTACAATTCAAAGTTCACCATGGACACTGAGAAGACTCCATCCGCGAAAGGCAAAGCTGCAGCTATCATCTCTAAGCCGGGCAAGTCAGAAATCGCAAGTATTGTGCCTGGACTCCTCGATTGGTTTCGTCAGCACCAGTATCGGGTGGTAGTGGACCCTGAAACCGCTCCGAACGCCGCCGGCATCGATGTGCTCAGCCGCGATGAAATGGCCTCCCGACCTCTGAACTTCGTGGTCGTGCTTGGTGGTGACGGAACTTTGCTCTCCGCGGCTCGTTCTATGGCCAAGGCTGGAATTCCGGTGCTGGGCGTGAATTTGGGTTCCCTCGGATTCTTGACCGAAGTGCCGCTGGAGGAACTCTATCCAACACTGCAGGGGATCGATGACAGTAACTGCAACGTGGAAACGCGCTCCATGGTGCACTGTGATGTGTTGCGCAAAGATTTGCTGGTGGCCAGCTATGACGCGCTGAATGACATCGTGGTAGGCAAGGGAACAGTTTCCCGTCTCAACCATTGCGATGTGTACATCGATGGTGCTTTTGTCTCCGTCTATAAAGCGGACAGTCTTATCGTCTCCACCCCTACCGGCTCGACTGCTTATTGTCTCGCCGCAGGCGGACCAATCCTAATGCCGTCGGTGAATGCGTTCGTGGTGACGCCAGTCGCAGCCCACTCGCTGACGCTTCGGCCGCTAGTGGTGCCTGACACGTCTAAGATCGATATCGTCGTCAACACCGGTTTCGACGAAGCGTACTTGAGCATCGATGGTCAGGTCGGCATGCCGATGTTCGATGGCGACCGCGTCGCATGCCGCAAGTCAGAGCGCGAGGTCAAGTTGTTGCGCATCAAGGGAACATTTTTCGATGTGTTGCGGGCCAAGCTGAAGTGGGGACAGAGATGAATCAAGCGTATGCGTTTCGGCCCGTTCGCGAGCCGCTACTCCCACAGAGAAGGATGAGAATGAAATTCGCAATACTGTTTCTCATTTGTGTTTTCACGAGTAATCTGTCGGCCCAGTCCAAGCCCACCGCTGACCTCATCATTACCAACGCCAAAGTCTGGACAGTGGACAAGACGCATCCCACGGCCCAAGCCGTCGCCGTTCTCGGTGATCGCATTATTGCAGTGGGCTCGAACGCTGATGTGGATGTGTTGCGCAGCCCTGACACCAAGGTGATCGATGCCGGCGGCAGGCTGCTTTTGCCGGGATTCAACGATGCTCATGTCCACTTCGTCGACGGTGGCTTACAACTCGATTCCGTGCAACTCAATGACGCCACCAGCACCGATGAATTCGTCCGCCGGGTCCGCGAACAAGCGCAGAAAACTCCGAAAGGAGAATGGATTAAAGGAGGCGAGTGGGACGAAACCAAATGGAGCCCACCCAATCTGCCCACCAAAGAGTTGATCGATCCGGTAACGCCGGACAATCCCGCATTCCTCGACCGCTACGACGGCCACGGCGCCTTGGCGAACTCTACCGCGCTGCGTCTGGCAGGCATCACGGCGCAGACTCCCGATCCAGCGGGAGGCGTGATTGTTCGCGATGCCCACGGCAATCCCACGGGCGCTCTCAAGGATGCGGCCAAGGCACTTGTCATCAAAGTGATTCCTCCCTTGTCCCACGAGCAGCGCCTTCACGCGATAAGGCGTGCTCTGGAGTACTCAGCCTCTCTCGGCGTTACCAGTGTTCAGCACATGAACAATGATGGCGAGGACAGCTCTATCGATATTCGAGCCTACGGAGAGCTTCTGCAAAGCGGTGAACTGACCACGCGCGTGTATGTAGCCCCAGCGATTTCCGACTGGCAGGACCAGGCTAAGGTCGGCATTCGCCACGCCTTCGGGTCTTCATTCTTGCGAATCGGTGCGCTCAAAACGTTTGCTGACGGGTCGTTGGGGTCGCGCACCGCATACTTCTTTGATCCCTATAGTGACGATGCCAACAACTCCGGTTTGCTGGGCAAGCAACTGCAACCACTTTCCCAGGTGCGGGATTGGATGACGCAGGCCGACGCCGCCGGTCTGCAACTCTGCACCCACGCCATCGGCGATCGCGCCATCTCGACCGTCCTCGACTTGTATACCGATGTGGTCAGAACCAATCGTGGGATGGAACGCCGCTTCCGCATCGAACACGCGCAACATATGGCCGAGAAAGATTTCGCGCGTTTCGCGCAGTTGGATGTGATCGCATCCGTTCAGCCCTACCAGGCAATCGACGACGGACGCTGGGCCGAGGCTCGCATCGGTCATGACCGCGCCAGCCGGACCTACGCTTTTCGCACTTTCCTGAATCATGGCGTGCATCTCGCCTTCGGTACCGACTGGGATGTCGCACCATTGAATCCCCTGCTGACTGTTTATGCCGCGGTCACACGTGCGAGTCTGGATGGCAAGAATCCCAACGGCTGGTTTCCCGAACAGAAGCTCACCGTCGCGGAAGCCGTCGAGGCCTACACGGCTGGCTCGGCATACGCTGAATTTCAAGAAAAGGAAAAGGGATCGATCACACCGGGGAAACTCGCCGATATGGTCCTGCTAAGCGATGACATTTTCACTATCGATCCGGTAAAGATTCGAGACGTAAAGGTTCTGAAGACAATCGTCGGCGGCAGGCTAGTGTGGGACGTGGACCGGAAGAAGCAGTATTCCACGGCGAACTAGCGTTCGCCGCGAACCAGATCCGCAACGGTCTCACGTTGCCGGATTACTTTGATTGATTTCCCATCGACCAGCACCTCCGCGGGACGCGGGCGGGTATTGTAGTTGGAGGCCAGCACCATTCCGTAAGCGCCCGTATCGAGCAACGCCAAGAGATCGCCTTCCTGCACAACCGGCAGGTCGCGGTCACGGGCGAAAAAGTCTCCCGTCTCGCAGATAGGTCCAACCACATCGACCGTCTCGCGTACGCCTTGCCCCGAATGGTCAGACACGAGCACAGGTACGATTTCGTGATACGCGTGATAGAGCGAAGGGCGCAGCAGATCATTCATTGCCGAATCTACGACCAGGAACTTCTTCACCCCATTTGTCTTCTTGTATAACAAGCGCGTGAGCAACCCTCCAGCGGGCCCGACAATACAGCGGCCGGGCTCGAGCAAAAGATGCACCTTGAGATCTCGCAACGGTCTCTGCAAGGCGTCTGCATAGGAAGCGACGTGATCGGCAAAGTTAGGCAGACTCTGATTGTCATAGGCAATACCCAGCCCGCCGCCCGCGTCCACATATTTAATCGCATGACCGTCCGTGCGCAGCGCCCGGGTCAGATCTGCCACTCGCTCCATGGTCGCAGCGAAAGGCTTCACGTCTGTGATCTGGGAACCTATGTGTACGCTGATGCCGGCAATCTCTAAAGATTTTATTTCGGACGCACGGGCGTACAAGCGGCGAGCTTCGTCAATGGGTATGCCGAATTTGTGCTGGTGCAGGCCGGTGGAAATATACGGATGAGTCTCGGCAGGAACATCCGGATTTACACGCAGGGCAATGCGTGCCTTCCTTTTCGCTCGTGCCGCACATTCAGCGAGTGCGCTCAACTCAGATTCGCTTTCTACGTTGAACAGTAAGACCTCGGCCTTCAGCGCGGCTAGCATCTCATCCGGCGTTTTGCCCACTCCGGAGAAGACGACTTTTTTCGCAGCACTCCGGCTGACGTGGAGCACCCGCTCCAATTCTCCTCCGGAGACCACGTCGAAGCCGCAGCCCATCCCGGCCAGCAACCGCAGAATGCTGAGGTTCGAGTTTGCTTTCACCGAGTAGCAGACAGTGTGAGGAGCCTTGCGAAAGGCGCGATCGAAGGCGCGCATGCGTTCACGGATCGTCTCCGCTGAATAAACATATAGCGGCGTGCCGAAGCGCTCGGCTAGAACCGCGAGCGAAACCTGGCCACAATGAAGCGCGGAAGAATCGCTATGCTTCACATCGCGATATGAAAAAGCAGGCGGACGGCCCTGAGCCCGATTCCCCGTACGCATCACTTGCGTTTCCCGGGATTGCCTTTGACGCGAATTGCAACCACCGTCTGATCGTCAAACGCCTCTTCCCCCGAGGCATGTTCTGCCACCGCTTTGAATATCAACTTCACGACCTCATCAGCTGAAGCGTTGGGATTCTCGGCAATGATTTCCCCCACCCGCTCGCGGCCGAAAAGTTCTCCCGCTTTGTTACTGGCATCCAGAATACCGTCGCTGAAAAATACGAACATGTCTCCCGGCTTAGCCCGGAAGGTGAATTCGTCGTAATCGGCGTCATCGAATAATCCCAAAGGCAACCCCGTGGCCTCGATGACCTCGATCGTGCCATTGTGGGAGTAGATGGGGCGCGGCAAGCCCGAGTTCGCGACTTGCAGGGTACGATTTCGATCATCCCACACGGCGTAGATCAGCGACACAAACTGGCTCTCAATGCGCCGCTCGCCCAGCGAGAAGTTAACCGCAGAAAGCATTTCCGCGGGTCCAGGCTCAATCGGCGCGTGGGAACGCAGAATCCCGCTGACCAGCGCTGCATAAATCGCCGCCGGTGCGCCTTTGCCACTAACGTCTCCAATCACGATAGCGGTGCGCGCCATGGAATAACTAACAAAATCATAAAGATCGCCGCCAATAGCCCGCGCCGGCACAAATTTCGCCGCTATATCCAGATTCTCAAGTTTCGGGAGTGTAGGCGGCAGAAGCCCGAACTGGAGTTGACGTGCCATCGCCAGATCGCGCTCGAGCCGCTTTTCCTGCCGGGCAATTTGTTCATAGAGCTGGGCATTTTCAATCGCAATCGCGACCTGCGCCGCCAGCGTAGTCACAGTTCGTTTGTGATCGTCAGTAAAAAAGCCCCGCCGCGTGTGCTCGAGGTCCAGCACTCCGATCACTTTATCTTTGTAGACCAGCGGCACCGCCAGTTCGGAGCGGGTCTCGGGGTTCCCCTGAATGTACCGCGGGTCCTTACTCACGTCGGGAACCAGTACTGCCTTCTTGTGTTGCGCGGCATAGCCTACCACGCCTGTTCCCAACGGTATTTCGCGTTTGACTTGGATACTCTCCTGAAAACGCTGCGAGAAGCGATGCTGTAATTTCTCTCCCGCATCATCCAGTAACAAGATGCTGAACATCTGATAATCGATCAGCCGTCGAAGCAGTTCGGCAATGCGCTTGAGCAACTCGTCGACGTTGAGAATCGATGTGAGTTCTCGCGCGATTTCGTTCAACAAAACCAGGGTCCGCGCCTGACGCGTCGTACGTGTGTACAAACGCGCATTCTCGATCCCCACCGCCATGCGTGATGCGATCAGCGTCAGCAACCGTTTGTGCTCTTCGGTAAAGTGATAAGGCTGTGGCGATTCGATATCGATAACGCCGATAAGCCGGTTCTTAATAATTAGCGGAACCGCCAACTCGGAACGCACGTTGGGAACTGCAGAAATGTAGCGCGGATCGTTGGCAACATCATCGACCAGGATTGCTTCCCGCCGTTGCGCGGCAATCCCGGTGACGCCCTCGCCCACCTTTATCCGCATGCGCTCGGAGACTTCCGGCGCGTAACCTAACTGAAATCGAAAGCGAAGTTCCTGAGTTTTCTCGTTCAGCAGCAGGATGGCAAAGATTTCGTAATCGATAACCTTGCGTACCAGTTCAGCTACGCGGTGCAGCGTAGTATCCAGGTCGAGCGTGGTGTTGACCACGTCGGCCACTTCCAGAAGAAGAGGGTCGACCTTGGATTGAAAGTCCGCCTTGGCAGCAACCATTTCCACTTTCCTATGATATCAGTCGCGTTTTTGCGGGCTCTGGGCGCAAGCGAGACGCCTGTAGAGACGTAGCTTGCTACGTCTCGGGTGGCGCGATCAGACTACTCTCGGGATGACGCAGATGTCCGGCAGGTTGCGGTATTTTTCCGCGTAGTCCAATCCATATCCGACCACGAATTCGTCGGGAATACTGAACCCGATGTAATCCGCCTTGATCGGTTGTTTTCGCCGCGAGGGCTTATCCAGCAATGCTGCGATGCGGAGAGCTTTCGGCTGATGGCCGTGCATGATCCGCTGCAGATAGTTGAGGGTGAGGCCGGTGTCCAGAATGTCTTCGACCAGGATCACGTTTCGATCCTTCATCGATTGGTCCACATCTTTGGTCAGCTGCACTTCTCCGGTCGAGTCCCATCCGAACTGCAATTCATCGGCGGGGCTGGGACGGTTGCCGTAGCTGGAGACTCCGATGAAATCGAAGGTCGCGTCGAGTTGGATATGGCGTGCCAGGTCGCTGAGAAAAATAGTTGCGCCTTTCAGCACGCCCACCAAAATCACGGTCTGACCCGCAAACTCGCGGGTGATCTCAGCGCCCATCGCGGCCACGCGATGCGCGATTTGCTCGCGCGAGATTAGAACTTTGAGTTCGGTCACGGCGAACTATATTAAACTAGCACTCAGCATTTAGCACTCAGCATTCAGTCATTAAATTTACTTTGAGGGCTGAATGCTAAATGCTGAGTGCTGAATGCGATTTCCCGCATCTAAGCCAGACAATATGAATCTCAATGGCATCAAACTCACCTGGCTAGGCCACGCAACCTTTCGGGTGGAAACTCCCGGTGGCAAGATAATCTTGATCGATCCCTGGGTCATGGGCAATCCCATGTGTCCGGAGAAGGAAAAGAGCGTCAAGAAAGTTGACATTCTGCTCTGCACCCACGGCCACTTCGACCACATCGGAGACGCAGTCGAAATCGCCAAGAAGCATAATCCCAAAGTGGTCGGTATTCCTGAATTGTGCGGATGGCTGGGAAAAAAGGGTGTCAAGCAGACGGCAGAGATGAATAAGGGTGGCACGCAAACCGTCGACGACATCAAAGTAACAATGGTGCACGCCGACCATTCCTGCGGCATCAAGGACGGGGATGAGACTGTCTACGGCGGCGAAGCCTGCGGGTATGTCGTGGAGTTCGCGAACGGGGTGAAGATTTATCACGCCGGCGATACCAACGTATTCGGCGACATGCAAATCATTCGTGAGCTCTACGCACCAGATGTGGCCATGATTCCGATTGGCGACCACTACACCATGGGGCCTCGTGAGGCTGCCTACGCCTGCAATCTGCTGAAACCGAAAATGGTTATCCCCATGCACTTCGGAACCTTTCCTGTACTGACCGGAAGGCCGAGCGACTTACAGAAGCTCGTGCCGAAGGTGGAAGTGCGGGAGATGAAGCCGGGGGAGACAATTTCATAAATTAAATTCATCGAGGACGGGCTTTTCGTCCGTCCGGCCGAGCAAGGCTCGGCTATGCGCGGAGGACACGAGTTGGCTAAATTGAAAACCACCAAGCCAGATTGGCAGATGCCTGGAATCGTCGCCGGGCCCGTTGAAGATTATCTCTATTCCATGCTTCCCCCGCGCGACGAGGTCCTCGCGGAGATGGAAGCCGAAGCCGCCAAGCGAAAGATCCCCATCGTGGGCCCAGCCGTCGCCCGCATTCTGCATCAACTGGCGCTTATGATCGGCGCGAAAACGGTTTTCGAGATGGGCTCAGCCATTGGTTACTCGACCATCTGGTGGGCGCGAGCCGTCGGCCAAGGTGGACTTGTGTTCTACACCGACGGAGATCGCAAGAACGCAGAACAAGCGCGCGGATATTTCGAGCGCGCAGGAGTCGCCTCGCGAATCAACGTCACAACCGGCGACGCGCTGGAACTTCTTTCCGAACACAAGCAAGAGTTCGACATAATCTTCAACGACGTGGATAAAGAAGACTATCCGCGTGTCTTCCGGTTGGCTGTGCCGCGTCTGCGGAAAGGTGGGCTATTTGTCACGGACAACGTCCTTTGGAGCGGCAAGGTCGCACAGAAAACGCCTCCGGACGCTTCGACCAAAGCCATCCAAGAGTTCAACGGGCTGCTATACAATTCTCCGGATCTGTTTACAACGATCCTGCCAATCCGGGATGGGGTTGCGGTCGCGGTGAAAAGATAGTTAGATCGACTTCACCGGAATTAAAGTCAGATCTTCCACCAAGCCGACTTCTTTCTGCAGAAACGGTTCGGCGTAGGTCACGCCACCCAGCAGTCCGTAGAAACGTGCCATGGCCTCGATGCGGGCGCGAATCTCAGCCTGAGCAGGGAACAAGTCTTTGCCCGCATCCTGATCGCTGAACTGCGATTTGTAAGCCATCAGCGCATGGAACCGCGTTTCGAAAAGCTCGCTGATGTCCACCACGAAAGTCGGCCGCACGTCATAGTAAAGCGTAGCGTAAATAATCTTGAACGGCCGGTGCGGCGGCAGCTTAGTAGCGCCGGTTTCCTGACGGCGTCCTGTTGTCAGATCTGCGGGCGAGTCGCCCGCAACCACACTAAGGTCAAGCTTAGCCAATCCCGCCAGAAAGCAAGCTTCATATCCCAGGGTCGACGCCGTGTAGTGATCCGGATGGCGTCCCTTCCAGTAGGGAAGAATCACAACTCGCGGCCGTTGCTCACGGATTACCTGCGCTATTTTCAGCCGGTTCTCAAAGGTATTTTCGACACGTCCATCAGGAATGTCGAGAGCGTGCCTCCATGAGACGCGCAATATCTTCGCTGCATCCGCCGCCTCTCGCGCGCGGTCTTCCGCCGTGCCCCGCGTTCCCATTTCTCCTTGAGTGAGATCGAGGATGCCAGTGCGCTTTCCCCGTTGCGCCATTTTGAGCAACGTGCCGCCGCAGGTCTGTTCGACATCGTCGCGGTGCGCCGCGATGGCCAAAATATCAAGCGGCGCATCGGAAGTGGAAAGTGTGGACATATCAGTCGAGGCTTCCTTGTTCCAGAACCACGTTTTCGCGCACGATCAACCGGTGGACCGCCATCTCCTTCAAGGTTGGCAGGACGCGATTCACGTGCTCATCCGTGTCCACGAAGATGATGATCACAGGAAGCTTTCCTCCAGCGTCTACGAGATGACTGGTTTGAACTCGATGCCGTCCAAGGAACCCGGCCACGGCATGGATTGCTGTCGCGGCGTACACATTTTCCCGCCGCAGGTAATTGAGGATTTCCATGTGCAACGGCCGGTGATGCCATTGGTCGGCTTCGTTGAGATAGATCGTAACTTGAACAGCCATCGCGTCTGGCATTTTACAGCACCCGCGCCAGAGCCATGCCAGCCAGGGCTCCGCCGAGGCACAGCAAATTGTTGGCGAGCACGTTAGTGACGAGTAAAAGCCACTGTCCCTGCTCGAGGTAAGCCATGCTTTCAAACGCGTAGCTGGAAAATGTAGTAAACGACCCGCAGAATCCGACCACGATCAGCAACCGCCAGCGCGGGTCGGCCAGTATGCGTTCCGTAGTCCAGATGACGAAGAAGCCAACGATCAGACTGCCTGCGATATTGATGAACAGCGTCCCGTAAGGGAAAACGGGCCCGAGTTCTTTCGCGGCGTACCGGCTCAGAAGATACCGTGCATTGGCGCCGACTAATGCGCCGAGGGATATGATGAGAAAATCGGTCACGATGAAGTTCTCCCTACAGAGTTTGTAGGAGTTATCAGCCGGAGCTTACCTGACCCAGGCGGTTATGGCGAACTCCATCGCCGCAGTCATGATAACAAAATCCTTTGTAGCGCCGCCGTCCCTGGCGGCTGTGCTGAGGGCGTCCCGGCCGCACTGATGCAGGATGCCCTGAGGACAGCCGGCAAGCCAGCCCTGAGGGCAACCGCAGGGACGCGGCGCTATTTCTTCCTTTCCACCAGGAATCGCGCCAACTCCTTCAGCATACCCGCCCGCGGTCCGAAGCCCTCGATCGAACCCATGGCCGTTTCTACCAGCGAATCTGCTTTCTTTAGCGACTCATCGATGCCGAAGAGAGCTGGATAAGTCGCCTTCTCCGCTGCCGTGTCCTTGCCCGCAGTCTTTCCCAGTTGCTCGGAGGTCTGCGTAACGTCGAGCACGTCATCCACGATCTGAAAGGCCAGCCCGATCGATTTGCCGAAGGTTCTCAGCTTGCAAACTTCGTCATCTCTCGCTCCGGCGTAAAGGCCGCCGCTCACCACGCTAGCCGTGATCAGCGCCGCGGTTTTTGATCGATGAATATACTCCAGCGTGTTCAAGTCGGGCTTAGTATGTTCAGCCTCAAGATCGACCACTTGGCCGCCAATCATGCCGTCCACGGTGCCGGTGCCACGCGCGATCTCTTCGATAATCCGGACGCGGGCTTCCGCCGGACAGCGCAATCGCGCCAGCGTTTCATAAGCCTGCGTCTGCAAAGCGTCGCCCGCCAAAATCGCGATGGCCTCACCAAAAACTTTGTGACACGTCGGCCGCCCTCGGCGCAAGTCATCGTTGTCCAATGCCGGAAGGTCATCGTGGATTAAGGAATATGTATGCAACATCTCCAGCGCGGCGCCCAGTTCTTCGATACCCGCGGGAAGGGACCCAGCAACCATCTTCCCGGCTTCCATGCACAGAATGGGCCGCAAGCGCTTGCCGCCGGCAAAAACGCTGTGCCGCATGGCCCGATGAATGGAAACCGGATGCTGTGTAGCTGGCGGCAGTAGGCGCTCCAGCGCCGCGTCAGTCAGCTCTCGGCCTGCCTCCAGGGTGTCTTTGAGCATGACGCTGAGTATAGCAACCGTCGTCTATCTTGCGGACACGATTAGGACTGCAAAAATAAAAGGACGCCCGCGGAGGCGTCCTTAGATTTTGTTGCCAAATACTTCTATGCAGCTGCGGATTGTGTCAAGGCGGCATTCCGCAGAGCCGTTCGCAGGATGCCTCGAGTATCAGACGGAGGATACACATCAACAGCGCCTGCGTTCAGCGCCGCTGTCCACATATCCTCATCCGCTAAGCGATGCGTACACACAATACAGGCCTGCGGGAACTCACGGGACAGATGCTCGACATCGGATATCGAGGCCGTCTCCATGTCCAAAATAGCCACACCTGTACGTTGCTTGGCAATGCTGGTGCGCACTTCCCCCAGGGACTGGACCTGGCGGACCGAACTGAATTTGCTGGCAAGGGCGGAAACGAGAGACTGCGCTACCCTCGAATCGCTCTGGAGGAGTACTACATTGAGAGGCTGCATTACTTCCCTCTGGCTTCTACCGCTAGGCACGGCAACCGGGCTGTGCCGCGTTACACGGGAGTGCACGCCGACACAGACGTTAATACTGATGAGCGGTGTAGCAACCGATGCGGCTTTTTATCTCTTCCCCACCGCGCTCTCGGTCAAGGGCTCAAACGACTCAGCCTGGAGCTTCCCGTTCTGCTTCAGCAGGATTTCCACTTTGCCTTCGGCCTGCTCCAGTTCTTTCCGGCAAGTGGCTGAAAGTTGCATGCCTTCCTCAAAAAGCGTCAGAGACTTTTCCAAGGGCACTTCTCCCTTTTCAAGCTCTTGTACGATCTTCTCCAGACGCTGGAGGCAATCTTCAAATTTTGCCAACTGGGTTTGTGCTCCTAAGAACTATTCTATCCACTTGGAGGCCAACTGTGTCTAGTAGAAAGTGTAATTTAAACAAGATTTAACAAAGCCAAACCGAAGTGGGAAGTGATCCAAGGAACAGTGGATCGGTTCAACTGGCGCCAGCGCCTTTACCTCCCAAGGCTTCCAGAACGTCCACCGCCAAACTGTATCGGCCCATGGGCGCGCTGATCTGGGCCCCCTGCGCCATTTTGCGTACCGCGACCAGCATCTCGCGCGCGATCGCGACACCTTCCTCCCGCGCTGCCTCCGGGGTTTTGGCCCTGACCATGCGCTCAAGAATGGAGTCCGGAACCGAGACTCGCAATTCGTTCTTCATGAATTCCGCATTGCGGACGCTCACCAGCGGCCAGATCCCGGCTACCACGGGAATCCGGCAGTGCTCGATCCGGCGCAGGAAGCTCTCCAGCAGGCTGAGATCGAACACCGGTTGCGTGACAACGTACTCCGCTCCCGCCTGCACTTTGAATTCAAAGCGCCGGATCTCCTCGTCCATATCGCTCAGCCCAGGGTTAGCGCCGACGCCGATCACGAAACTCGTGCCCGCGCCAATCGGATTGCCGCCAATATCAAGGCCGCGATTCAAATTGTGAACGACGTTTACCAATCCGATCGCGTCCACATCAAACACGGCGGTGGCATCGGGATAGCTGCCCATCTTTGGCGGATCGCCAGTGATGCAGATCAAATTGCGAATGCCTGTAGCGGCTGCTCCGAGAAGATCCGACTGAATGCCGAGCACATTACGGTCACGGCAGGTGTAGTGCAGGATCGCTTCAATCCCCACTTCCTGCTGAATAAGCAACGACAGCGCCTGGTTGCTCATGCGCGCCGATGCCCGAGGACTATCCGGGACATTAATTCCGTCTACGCCTACCGACTTGACGAAACGCGCCCCTTCGATTTCCTTGCGAATGTCCGTTCCTTTGGGTGGAACGATTTCCACCATGGTCAGGAATTCGCCGGCGGAGAGCTTGGCGCCCAGTCGCGACCGCTGCTCCAACGGGACGGCGGCAGTTGCGGCAGGCTTGGCTTGACCCGTGGCTGGCGCCAAGCTTACCTTCGCGCGCGCATCTCCTACTCGCAGGGCGGATTTCATCACCCGAATATGATCCGGAGTGGTTCCGCAACAGCCGCCCACAAGCCGCACGCCCGCAGCCACAAACTTCCGGGCATAGCTGGCCATGTATTCCGGCGAACAAAGATAAATGTTCCGGCCTTCGACCGAGCGCGGCATACCGGCATTGGGTTGTGCCGCCAACGGCACGGACGTAACCGCTCGCATGCGCTCAACCGCTTCCAGCATCGCTACCGGGCCTACACTGCAATTACACCCGATAACGTCCACTCCCCACTCTTCCAGTCGCGAAGTAAAAGTCTCTGGTGTCGACCCATCGAGACAATTGCCATCCTCGTCGATGGTCACGTGGGCCACCAACGGGATTCGCGGATTAACATCGCGAGCGGCCAGTATGGCTTGATGAATCTCTCCCAGGTAGCCGAATGTCTCGAGCATCAATAGATCGACGCCGCCTTCGACCAACGCCGCGATCTGCTCACGAAACGCGCTTCGGGCCTCGTCGAAAGAGGTCTTGCCCAGCGGTTCAATCTGCACTCCGATCGGCCCCACGGATCCTGCGACCCACACATCGAAACTCTTGGCCGATTCCCGCGCCAGCCGCGCTCCCGCAAGATTGATCTCATGCACTTGGCTGGCCATGCTGTGCCGAGCCAAGCGGAATGAGTTGCCACCGAAAGTATTGGTTTCAATAATCTCCGCACCTGCCTGCAAATACTCATGGTGGATACCGCGAATCAAGTCAGGCTGAGAAACATTCAACTCGTCATAACAGCGATTAATGAAGATCCCCTTACCGTAGAGGAGCGTCCCCATTGCGCCGTCGCACAGCACAGCGGACTGTTTCATTCGGGTCAGGAGGTCAGTAGGCATCCACTTCAGAATACAAGAGGACTAGTGCTTTTGCATCTACACCCGAGGCACGGGACACCAGCCGCGTAAATTCTCCGGAGTCGCTCTGTTATAATCCGCTTTCTTGCATCTAAATCTCTATCCTTCTTGCTCTTCGGAGTCCCAGGTTTGAAGAGAATCTTAGCCAGTATCTTTGTGCTTATAGCTGTCAGTGTGGTTATTTCGTGCGGATACAACAACAGCAGCTCTTCGACCAATACGCATAAACCCAGCGGCTTACCCTTCCGAGTGTTCGTTTCAAATCCGCTGTTTCCGAACGGTACTGGGACGAATCTACCGGTGCTGAATATTGTGGATGCCATGCACGACGTGCTTTCTGTATCGGTCGTCTCTTTGCTGGGTGACAGCGCCCAGCCGGGACTGATGGCAGTTTCTCCCAATCTGCAGTTCACGCTGATCTACAGCCCGAGCGGCAACTCGGTGACGGTGATCGACAACGCGACTGAAACCGTTGCAACCGCCACTGGGACCACCACCGCGTTGTCTCCCATCGCCCTGCCCGGCTTTACCGAGAGTATCGCCATCAGTCCTTTCTCTACGAGCGCCTATGCCGCCGTGCCGACTGCTCCGGTCGTCGGGCAGGCTCCAGGCGCGGTCGAGGTGCTGAACCTGCAAAACGGATCCATCACCGCATCTATCCCCGTGCCCGGCGCACACTTTGTTCTGTCGAGCCCGGACGGCAACCACCTCCTGGTATTCAGTGATAACTCTGACACCGTAACCGTGATCAACACCATCTCGATCGGAACCTCCACGGATCCAAGGAGTTTCGTCACCGGCTTCGACCGCCCTGTGTGGGGTATTTTCACCAGTAACGCGACGGCTTACGTCTTGGATTGCGGCCCGCAATGCGGCGGTAAAGCGGCAGGGGTTAGCATTCTCGATCTGGGATCATCAACTTCGACGAGCACCACTCCAGTAAGTGCTGCAACGTATGGTTTGCTGAACGGATCGACCTTGTATGTGGCGGGCACTCCGCCGCCCAGCCCGCCCGGAACGAATACTTGTGCGGGGACAACGACAGCGGCCACCAGGTGCGGCAAGCTGAGTATTCTAGACGCCAGCACGATGACCGTCACCGGTTCGGCCGTCATCACGGACGGGTACCACGATCGCATGCAGATCAGCCAAAACGGGCAACTCTACATTGGTTCCCACAGCTGCTACAACATCAATGTCGCCGGCGGCGAAGTTCGTGGCTGTTTGTCGATCTTCAACACGAGTAGCGCGGGCGTCGTCATCCCACCAAACAACGGCGATGTGACCGGCATCCAGCAGATACCCAGTCGCGACATAGTTTATGTAGTCCAGAACGCCGCCCTTGCAATCTACGACACCACCACCAACAAACTGCAGGTAACGACCGGCAACACCCAAAACAGCAACGGCCAGGTCGATATCGTGGGCCAGCTATTCGACGTGAAACTCGTAGATTGAGAAAGATTTGCCGCCTGCTGCATTCTCACCTTCATTTCAAACGTAACATCGGCCTGGCTCCGCTTGGTTTCAGATTCAAACTCACTGAGATCTAGGGGGCGTTTGGGTCAAGAGCGGAAGAACAACAAAAAAGGGTCGGATCATGACTATGGAAAGGGCGTTCTCTTGCATGTGGACGCCGGTGGCAAACCGGTGTAGCATCGCGGGAAGCCGCGCCAAACCTGCCTCTCCCTCGGCAGCGGCAATCCGGTTCCGAGGTGACTCCTCGATATGACTTGCAAGAGGCATTCCCAGTCTGCGGTTGGCCTGCTGAGCTTCTTCGTGGCTGTTTTCGCATTGACTGTGCCTGCCTCCGCCGAGTGGAAAGAGAAGGTGCTCTACAGCTTCCAGGGATCTCCCGATGGTTCTTTCCCAGGAGGCGGATTAGTCTTCGACAAGGCTGGCAACCTTTATGGTGTAACTCTTGAGGGAGGCTCGGGCTCCTGTCCTCCCGCGCAGTGTGGCATCGTCTACCAACTGAGCCCACCGGCTCAAAAGGGTGGGCCATGGATGGAGACGGTTCTGTACGTCTTCAAAGGTCAGCACTACGGCGATGGCTCCTCTCCAGCCGGGACATTGCTCATCGACAGTTCCGGCAACCTCTACGGTGGTACAGGATACGGCGGCACGGGAAAGTGCATGATCTTCGGCGGAGTAGTCGGCTGCGGCACGGTGTACGAGCTGTCGCCGCCGAAGAAACAAGGCGAAGCCTGGACGGAGACGGTGCTGTACAGCTTCAAGGGAGGCAAGGACGGGCAGCTCGCCGGAGAGAGCCTCACGTTCGATGCGCAGGGCAACATCTACGGTGCGACCGCCTACGGCGGCGGCTATGGCTCGTGCAACGAACCCTACTACCAGCACTGCGGAGCGATCTACGAGCTGAGCCCGCCGCAAACAAAAGGCGGCAAGTGGACGGAGACGGTGCTGCACGGCTTCAAGGGTGTCAAATCCGGTGACGGCGCAAACCCTAACGGCGGCTTGGTCTTTGACCCCGAGGGCGCAATCTATGGCACAACATTCATTGGCGGCTACGACTGCCCGCACAATTCGGGACTTGGCTGCGGCACGGTCTTCGAGCTGCAACCGCCGAGCGGCAACACCGGCGTGTGGACCGAGAAGCAGCTCCATGCGTTCACCGACAAGGACGATGGCGGTCACCCTGAAGGCGGTTTAATCTTTGACGCCAAGGGCTCACTTTATGGCACTGCATCCGTCGGCGGAGGGAGTGGTTACGGAGCGGTGTTTGAGTTAGCGGGCCCCAACGGCAAAAGCGGACTTTGGAAAGAGACGATACTTTACAGCTTCCGCGACCGGAATGATGGCGCCAATCCGAACGCAGGACTCATTTTTGATTCGAGCGGCAATCTTTATGGCACCGCATATCGAGGCCTCGGCACGTCCCAGTACGGCAGCGTTTTCAAGCTAACGCCGCCCCAAACCGGAGGCGAATGGGTGCTTGACGTCTTATATGGTTTCCACACTGCGGGCGCCGGCGCTGGCCAGCCAAACGCTAGTCTCATCTTTGACAAACACGGGAATCTTTACAGCACGACCGAATTCGGAGGTACGGGCCAGTCCTGCCAAGGGGGTTGCGGGACGGTCTTTAGGATTTCTCCGTAGAAAGCGTGAAACGAACCCCCGAGTGTTAGCCGAACATTACGTTCGACACCGGAAGGTACTCAGGGCTACCACAGACAACTTGCGCGCAACTTAACAATGTAACGGGCGGGACTCACGGCATTCATGGGCTAACCTGCATCTCCCAGACAGCCGACGCGAATTCGGCGGTACTTCTAGACTCTTCCAACAACTCGATTGTACGGAGGCGAGGAGTTCGCGGTTTTGCTTTCCAATGCGGATGATCCTGCGAAGTCGTGAGCGCCGAAAATCTATCTCACGGCTCCAACACCAACGCATGCGCCCGTGCCTTTTCGACAGCCGGCGCCGAAAACGGCCACACAAAAGTAAATCCCTCATACCACGCTTTCCACTGGTCCATGAAATACGGGCTAAACAAATTCCCCGCCTCGCCCGTCACTAGGTTCAGCGTCGATTGATCCAGGTTCGCAAGATCAACCGTCATTCGTTCTGACGGCCCGTGGGTCCGCGATACGGCTTTTACTGTGTACTCGCTTCCCGACAACCGTTGCAATCCCGGACCCGACCAGCGCCGCAAAAGCGGAATCTTGCCAAAGATCGGATGCTGAATTTCCATCGGATGAAAATCTCCCCACTTCCACGAATTCAGGTCCTGAGGCGCACTTGAATCCTGCGCTGGATTTGTATCGACCGCCGCCACCACCGCCGCCGTCAGCAATTCGTCATAGTTCGCATAGGCATCGGGCAACCAGCGCTTGGGCTGATGCTCGACTACGTTCTCCAACCAGACCGTACTCATCATCCAGCGATAGCTTTTCCAACTAAGGGTGGTTTCGATTTGTTGCGGATCTTTAGGCGCCGGGCCCAGTTTAGGCTCAAGCAGCAAACGCGTCAGTTCCTGCCGCGCCCGCACTGCAATCGTAGGCGCTGCCGAGTTCTCGGTCATCCGTCCATCCCACTGCCGCAGAATCTCAGCCGCCGCTTTGGCTCGCACCGCAGGATTCTTGGCATGGTCGACCGCATACACAAACCGCTCGGCGAAAAATCGATCCAGCTCGGAATAGATATCAGTCTCAAGCGCCAACATGTCCGCCGTGGAAAATTTCCTTCCCGACTCCAGCACGCGGTAAATGCGCGCCGATCGCCATGGAGCGTCCCACTCCGTGCTCAGCGAATATTTATACCCATCCGGGGTAATCCGGCTATTCGCGGTGGCAATGATCCCGGAAGCGGGATTGAATGTGCTGGGCAGCTTGTCGAACGGAACATAACCTACCCATTCGTGCGCATCGTCGCTGCCGTTCACAGGCAAGCTGCCGTCCCCCGCGGCTCGAATGGGAATTTTTCCGGTAGCCTGATAGCCGATATTGCCATCCACGTCCGCATACACAACGTTTTGACCCGGGGCATCCAGTTCCGAAAAAGCCCGCCTGAACTCCTCCCACTTCTGCGCCGAATCGACCGCGAAAAAAGGACCGCGCGTGCCGTCGTACAAAGTCCAGCGCAAAGCCAGCTTGCGCGTCTCACCCGGGACCATGTCCGTAACGATCGGCCCGTGGCGCGTCAGCACCACGTCCACGATTAAATCCGGCTTGCCTTTCGCGTGGATCACCTCACGCCGATGCTCGGGCTGCCTCCATCCCCCCGGCGTCAGATAGTGTCCGTCCGCGTTGAACGTCTCAACGTAAATGTCCTCAACCGTGGGCCCGAGATTGGTGAATCCCCAGGCAATCCGCTGGTTGTGCCCGACAATCACATAGGGATATCCCGGCAGCGTGAACCCGGCCACATCGAAGTTGCCGCACGCCGCATTTGCACAATGGAGATGGGCTTCATACCAGAGATTTGGTATCTGATGTCCCAAATGCATATCATTCGAGAGCAGCGGCTTGCCCGAAACCGTATGCGCCCCCGAAACCACCCAATTGTTCGATCCCAGCACCAAAGGCCGCTCATCAAAGAACATTTCCTGCAATGGTGACGAAGCAGGAATCTCAGGCATCCGCGTTAACTCTGTCACCGAACTGTCCGCGCCCGAATCCTCGTCCTCATCGTCGTCATTCTGATCCCCACCCTGAATCTCCTGATCGAGACTGGGCCGAGACACCGTCGGCGGACGGTCATGCCAGGAAGAGTTCACATACAGATCCGCAGTCAACTCCGGCCCCAACTTGGCCAGGATTTTCTCCCGCCCGAGCGCATGACGCGGACTCGTGCTCAGATCCTCCACCATCTGGACCCCGATCAGCGCCGAATCCTCCGGCGTCCACGGTTGAGGCGAATATCGCAGGATGCGAAACTCCAGCGGCAACCGGTTGCGATGTGCTTCAACGAACGCGTTCACGCCCCGCGCGTAGGCCTCGAAATGCGACCGGTCCGCGGCCGACAAACTCTCTATCGTCTTTCGCGCAACAACTTTCAACCCCAGGATTCTTTGCTGACGGTCGTGCTCGATAAAGACTCCACCAAAAACTTCCGCCAATTCCCCCGCCGCGAACCTCCGCATCCCATCCATCTGAAATAATCGGTCTTGCGCCGTCACATAACCCTGAGCAAAAAACAGATCATTGAAATTGGCAGCATCGATCGTAGGAGCTCCGTGCGCATCGCGAATAACTGTCACCGGCGCCGAGAGTCCCGCAACTCGCAACCTGCCGTCAATTTGAGGCAGAGCAGACCGCGCCATGGAATAAAACCAGCCAATACCAACCGCAAACACCAACAAAATCGCCCCAATCAAAAAAAGGACAAGTCGTGCAGGCCGGAAACGTGACGGAGAAGACGAAAGGGAAGTCGGTATCGTGACCATGCGCAACTTTGATTCTAGGTTGACTCTGCTGCCCAACACAAACTCGCAAGTGGTTTAACATCTAGTGGCGGAGGGGTAGCAGGTTTCTGCACAGTAGACTCCGCGGGTGATTCAGTCTGGAGGAACATTCGATGGTGAGGTCTGGGCTCCTGTGCGTGATATTAGTCGCAACTACGCTCGTGAATCTGGCCGCTCAAGACCTACAGAAGGCAACCCACAGCAATCAAGTCGTTCTGAAATACCTGGGAGCCGCGGGCTGGGAAATCACCGACGGAAACACCACGATCCTGATCGACCCATATCTGTCGCGAATCAACGGTCCGCCGCCACCGGAGGGGCATCGCATGGCCGGGGACACGCGCCGGGCCTACGGCTGGAGTGACGTCGCGGTGCCGGACGTGGGGGCCATCGATTCGCACATTCAACGAGCAGATTTTGTTCTCGTCACTCACACCCACTACGACCACGTCCTGGACGTTCCTCACATCGCCCTCAAAACCGGCGCCGCAGTGATCGGTACCGAGAGCACAGAAAATGTGCTGCGTGCGTACGCTGTCCCTGAACAACAGCTGATTACCGTGCGGGGCGGAGAAGACTATGAGTTCAAAGCGTTTTCCCTCAAAGTCATTCCCAGCATTCACAGCGCCCTGGATCACAAGCGCTACTTCAGTTCGGCAACTGCCCCTGCTGGCATGAAAGCGCCGTTGACCTTGGAGCAGATGCACCCCGAGGGAGGCACTCTCGCCTACCTGATTCGTTTTCACGGTCACCAGATCCTCGCGTTTGGCGGAATGAACTACATCGAACGCGAAATCCAAGGACTGGAACCCGACGTTGCGCTGATCGGAGCCGGCTCTTCGCGCAAAGAAATCTACGACTATAGCGGCCGCCTCATGCGCGCCCTGCATTATCCGCCTTTAGTCCTGCCAACTCATTGGGACCAGTTTCTAACGCCGTACGACGCTTCGCAGCAGTCCGCAATCGACGCCCTGCAATCCTTCGTGCAAGAGATCGCCGCTGCGTCCCCGAAAACAAAGGTGATTGTGCCCAAGTATTTCGAACCCATCCCTCTTGAAGCCGTGGTGAACTGAGTACTCGAAGTTCGCAAGGTTCAGAGTGATGTGCCCGATCAGCTTTGGGGGTCTGTACGAACGACGTAATCCTGCCGACTTACATTGTAGGCAAAAGATGAGCTTTCCAAACGCCAGTGTTATTCTGTTCCCGCCGGGAGAGCCCGACGCCACAAGTGCTCATGCTGCAAAAGCGCATTGACGACCAGCCCAGCATCTCCCCTGAGATGGTTCGCGAAGCCCAGCAGATCCTGCACCAGCATCTCAAGCGTGTCGGCCTGAAACACACGGCGCAACGCGATACCATTCTGCGAACCTTCCTCGAGACTCGTGAGCATCTCTCTGTTAACGAACTGCACCGGCTGGTGCAAAAGAAAGATGCCCGCATCGGTTTCACCACCGTCTACCGTACCCTGAAACTGTTGGCCGAATGCGGCCTGGCCAGCGAAGTTGCTTTTCATGATGGCATCGCCCGCTACGAGCATCAATACAACCGCCGCAGCCACCATCATATGGTGTGTACGGAATGCGGCAGCTCCGTGGAATTTTTCTCGCCCGAGGTCGACGGCCTGGAACAGGAGATCGGAAAAAGATACCGCTACGCGACCACCCGCCACACCTTCCAGATCTACGGAGTCTGCGAGGATTGTCGCAAGAAGAACACCACCCGCGCCCTTGCCTGAACAACACTCATGCCTATTTCATGTCCACAATGTCACGCCGAAATCCCCGACAATGTCGCCTTCTGTCCGGGCTGCGGCCGCAGAATGTGGGTGCCGGGTCAGGAAACAACTCAGCCGGCAATCAGTCGACCCGCTGCCCGTGCAATCAACCCGCCAGCCGAAAGCACATCTGGCGTCAGCATCCCCACCCAACCCAAAGACAAGGTCATCGCCGCCCTGGCCTACGTCACATTTATCCCAGCCATCGTTTTTGTGCTGATCGAGCCGTTTAAACGCAACTTTTTCGTGAGATTTCACGCCTTCCAGTCCATCTTCCTGGCGGGCGCCACCATCGTGGCCGCAATCGCGATCCGCGTCCTCTATTCTCTATTTGCTCTGATCCCAGTGTTAGGGTACCTGCTGGCGTGGCTCACGTCAGCGGTCGCGCTGCTCGGGTGGATAATTCTATGGCTGGTGCTCGTGGTGAAAGCCCTGCAAGGCGAAATCTTCAAGCTGCCATGGATCGGAAACCTGGCCGATCACGCCTCGCACACATAGGCCCGGACGCCTCGTCCGGGCAGCCAAAGCGAAGCGAGGCCCACCGGATGCGAGCAATAAGCGGCTTAGACAGAAACCATGGCCCACTATTTAATCAATTCTTCACTCAACAAATGTATTGCCCCACCTTGGTAAAGCGATGCACGAAAGCCACGTGAGACATCTCTCCCGAGTGCGCCTCATCCGCTTCCGCCTCCCCAATTTCCACAACCGAAAAGTGGACGTAATCATAAATGTCAACATCCTCGACCCTCACTCGCAAGCCCGTAGCATCTCCACATATATCGCCGGCAGAAAGCTGAAAATCACGTATCATTCGACCCTCCAGTTTGTCGGGAATGTAAATTGATCGTTCGCGCGAGGCACTGGGGACCCCGTAATTCGCGGGGTCCCAGCGCACTCAGTCAGCAGTGATTAAGCTGACATGGCTCGACGCTGCGAGCGCGTCTCGCGAATCGAGGCCACGCCGCGGCGGATGTTCAACCATCCGTTCTCTTGGAGAAGATGGAAAAGGTCATAGCTGTAAGGAACCTCGCCGGTGATGATCTCTTCTTTGCCTTGTTCATCGGTCACGGCAAAGGCAACCTGCACCGGTTCATCGGGGGAATTTTGCTTAGTAAAGTGGACGAGTTTTACGTTCAGGGTTGGTTGTTCCTGAGTTTGTAATGGCATGGTTTTTCCTCCTTGAGTGTTAACCTACACCTTAGGAAAGGTCGATGTCACAAGTTATGCGAATAGTTTTGTAAAGCTTTGTCCTCAACAATGACAATTTTCCATAGCTCTTGTACAGACGCCGAAGGTTGCGGATGAAAAGGCAGGAAGAGCAAGATTTGTGGTATTTGTTTCACGGAAATATTCAATCGCTTGTCGTGTCTTGCTGCAAAGAAGAGAGAAGTAAACTTCCCATGCCTCTTTTGTCGGGTGGACGCTACGATGCAAACTATCGGCCAGTACCCGAGAAAAATTTTCACGCTCCTGTAAAGGATCGAGCAACGGAGGCCATACAGCTTTCCCTGTAGTGCCGCTCAGAAAATGTCTATTTATCGTCAGGCCTGCTTCGTACACTCCGAGTTAAGACCTGCAGATAGAACACCTCGGACTTAGTTTCGGAAACTCCTTCCAATCTCGGTCGAAAATAGGATTTGGCAAGCAGGTTGCTCTTGTTCAGCCAATGACCAACTCTTTCGGAGGTTTCATGAACAGGAACAGACAGACTCACTCTTCCCGATTTCTTAGCCTGCTCGCCCTGGTATTTGGAATGGTGTTGTTGACTGCTCAACTCAATGCGCAGCAAAGTGGCTCGCCATCGCAACAGCCATATCCATCGCAGCGATCCGGCCAACAGCAACCAGGACAGACACCTGACCAATCCGCACAACCGGCGCCAGATTCCCAGGCTCAATCACAATCGGGCGTTCAGGTCTTCACCGGAACGATCGTAAAATCAGGCGATAAGTACGTGTTTCAAGATTCCGGCGGCGCCACTTACGATATCGACGCCCAGGACCAGGTAAAGCAGTTCGAAGGCAAAAAAGTTCGTGTACACGGCACCCTCGATCCCAGCACCAAGATGATCCACGTTCAGTAGCCTCTCTCACAAGCAGCAAGAGATTCCTGGAAACAAAGGGCCAGAAAACCGGCCCTTTTCTTATGGAGAATATATCGCCCTAGCGTCCGTCAGTGTCCTTCCTTTCTAAGTAGTCTGGCATTTCGAGTTTAAGTAATCTGTCATTTCGAGCGCAGCAGACTCGTCTGCGAATGCGGATGATCCTGCGAAGTCGAGAAACCTGCTTTTCCGCTCGCACCAGCCAAACAGAAAGTTCCTTTAGTTAATTCCCATGCCGGCAAACCCTGTGCTATCATGCGCGCAATTCACTTAGGAAAATTATCTTGGCCGGTCAGGGATGCTAACGCCCACGGTGTGCCGTCAGAAAAAGTCTTCGTTCCCCATCTGCCCGTGTGCGTTGCTTTCGATTTTGCTAGGATTGCTCGCGCTCGCAGCACTCTTATCTTCTTCGACCCTGGCCCAAGAATCCCGCAACCCGCTTTCAGGAGAACCCAAAGCAGCCAAAGCCGGCGAATTTGAATTCCGAATCAACTGTGCTTTCTGCCACGGGCTGGGAGCCCGCGGCGGTGGCCGCGGCCCTGACCTCACTCGCGCCCACAAGCGTCACGGAGACTCCGACGCCGACCTTTTCCAAAACATTAGCCAGGGAATCCCCGGCACCGTGATGCCCGCCAACGGAACCAACGGCCAAGGCGTCGGAATGACCGATGACGAGATCTGGCAGATCATCGCGTATCTGCGAAGCGTCCAGGTTCAGTCGCCGCTAAAGCCCATTGGCAACCCTGCCCACGGCAAAGACCTTTTTTATGGTGACGCCAACTGTTCGTCCTGTCACATGGTCGAAGGCAAAGGAGGACGTCTCGGCCCGGACTTAAGCAGTGTGGCCACGGCCCGCACCGTCGAATCGCTGATCGAGTCGGTCCGCAACCCCAGCCAGCGGCTGGCTTGGGGACTCACCGAATCCACTAAAGAGTTCGCGCAGGAATATGAAACCGTCACGGTTGTAACTCCGGACGGCCAAAAGCTCAAGGGCGTGACCCTGAACGAAGACCAGTTCACCCTGCAAATGATGGACACAACCGAACAAATTCATCTGTTCGAGAAAGACAAGCTCCGTTCGATTCAGACCAGCCGCAAATCCATGATGCCCTCCTACGACCCGACAATTTTGAGCGACCACGATCTCGACGACATCGTCGCTTACCTTCTCAACGTGAGCACAAAATGAGAGCGCTGATATCGAACAAGCTTCCCGCCATCGTGCTGCTAATCGTCGCTGCCGTGGGTGTCAAAACACAAGCGCAAGTCACGTTCGAACGTCTGCTCAACGCATCCAAGGAACCCCAGAACTGGCTCACCTACTCAGGTAACTACGCGGGTCACCGCTTCAGCACGTTGGACCAGGTCAACACCACCAACGGCCATTCACTAGTCGCGAAATGGGTTTATCAAACTGCGGCTACAGGAAAATTTGAAACCACGCCGCTGGTCGCAGACGGCATTCTGTACGCGACCGGCCAGGACGATCGCGCATTTGCCCTCGATGCCCGCACTGGCAGACCCATCTGGTTGTTTCAACATCAGCTGCCCTCGGACATTCGCCCCTGCTGCGGCCGCGTAAATCGCGGCCTCGCCATTTTAGGTGACAAGGTATTTCTCGGCACGCTCGATGCCCACGTTATCGCCCTCGACGCCAAAACCGGAAACATCATTTGGGATGTTGCCGCAGTTGACTACAAGCAAGGATACAGTTTCACTCTGGCCCCACTCGCCGTAAAGAACCTGGTGATTTTCGGCGTCTCAGGCGGCGAATACGGGATCCGCGGTTTCATCGATGCCTACGACGCCAACACCGGAAAGCGAAAGTGGCGCTTCTACACCGTCCCCGGTCCCGGCGAGCCGGGTCACGAAACTTGGGAAGGAGACTCGTGGAAAATCGGCGGCGCCCCCGCGTGGGTGACGGGCGTCTATGATCCGCGAACCAACCAACTCTTTTGGCCGACGGGCAATCCTGCACCATCCAATCGCGGCGAAGGCCGCGCCGGCGACAACCTGTACAGCAATTCTCTCCTCGCCCTCGACGCCGACACCGGAAAACTAAACTGGTATTTTCAATTCACCAAGCATGACGAGCACGACTGGGACGCCACGCAGGTCCCGATCATGATCGACTCCGGCGACAAACACTTGATCGCGCAAGCCAACCGCAACGGTTTTTTCTACGTGCTCGATCGCGCCACAGGCAAACTGCTCTACGCCAACGCCTACAGTCGAACCACCTGGACCGACAACAAAGATGCCGAGGGTCGCCCCATCCCGAACAACCAAAGCTCGCCAACGCCCGAGGGACGAACCGTTTGCCCAGGAGCGCTGGGCGCTACCAACTGGATGTCCCCCAGCTTCGATTCGCAAACCGGTCTCTTCTACGTAACCGCGCGCGAGCAGTGCGATATCTTCAGCACAGCGCCGCAACCTTACGAGGTGGGCCATGCTTATTACGGCAGCGCTTATTTTCCCTCCGATAAAGCTGAGCCCTACTGGGGCGCGCTTCGCGCCATCGATCCCGCAACCGGCCAGGTCAAATGGGAGTTTCGCCATCTTTCCCCAACGTGGTCCGGCGTGCTCTCGACCGCCGGCGGCCTGTTGTTCACCGGAGACGCAGAAGGAAACTTCATCGCCTTGGATGCCGCATCAGGCAAGCCTCTATGGCACTTTCAAATGGGCGGCGCAGTCTACGCCTCACCCATGGCATTCGCCGTCGACGGAAAACAGTACATCGCCATCGCCGCAGGCAGTTCCCTGTACGCGTTCGCCCTACCATAAGCGAACCTGGAACACCCGAGTCCGCTTCAGCGGATGGTACTGCCATTATCAAAGATTGCTGTAACGCGCTTATCCATGCAAAATGATCTCGCAGACCCGAGTGGATTCCCTCTGCTCAGGGTTCTTAACGGAGAACGCCGGAGACTACGATGAAACGCACACTTCCCATTCTGTGGATATTGGCCTTGATCGCGGTTTCCCAGGCTCAAACTCCAACCATCACCGGCAAACTCGAAGGCTCACGCACCGCGGTCTTCAAAACGCCAAAGGACTCCTGCACCCAAAACGATATTCCCGACGCCATGGCCCGCGCCTTTCGCGATTCCACCGGCACCATCCATTTCGTCGCCGCAAGCTCCGACATGTTCCAAAGCCTCGGCCCAACTCTCGAGACGCTCAAGCACAGTTGCCACGCGGCATTCCATTCCGCGAACGATCCCAATCCGGCCGACTTCAACGATCAAGCCTGGCTCGATTCTTTTTATACCCTCGACGGCAAAACTATCGCGGCTCTATCCCACACCGAATATCATGGGTGGGCGCACCACGGCGAGTGTCATACCCAGAACTACGGCGAGTGCGAGTACGACTCCGACACCTATCACGTTTCCAAAGACGGTGGCTATCACTTCGAATCCTTCAAGGCGCCCGCAAACTTTCTGGCCGGAATTCCCTACAAGTATGAGATCGACCGCGGTCCCATGGGCTACAGCGTGGACACCAACGTCATCCAATTCAATGGCTGGTACTACGCCATCGCCACGGATTGGACCTGGCCTCCAAACTGTTCCGGCAACAAAGCCCCGCACCGTTGTCTGGTGCCCGGCGGCGGCGCGCCGATCCGCACCACGGATGTTTTCGACCCTTCCTCATGGCGCGGCTGGAACGGCACAGATTTCTCGGTATCGTTCGTCGATCCCTATCTCGGTCCGGTTTCACATCCCAGGAAGCACATCTACACACCGGTGCCGTACATGTTTGCAGTGAACGCCATCAATATTTACCAGTCCGCGAATGTAGTTGTCGCCACGCTGTGGGATTATTGGGACAACGAACTGGGTCCCCCGGGTTTGTACCTCACCACATCGACCGATCTGGTCAACTGGACCAAGCCCACGTTGGTAGTCACGGTAAAAGAGCTCAGCGAAAATGATCCCAAGGGGAGCTGGCTCTATGCCTACTTTTCCTTGATCGATCCGACCTCGCCGGACATGAACTTTTCGGCTATCGGTGCCAACCCCTACGTTTATTATGTCCGCTTGAATACCAACAATGTCTACGATCGCGTCCTCTTCCGCCAAAGAGTCAAACTGACCGTCAATCAGTGACCGGCGCTCGAGTCCCGTAGCTTCCCGCAACTGATCGGAGTACCTCAGGATTGGGGGGAAGGGCACAGTTTCAACCGTGCCACCACAACGCGATTTCGATTCAGGCCCCGCAGGGGAGCCTCGCGTGGATAGTTGGATCCAAAGCCAGCTTAGTCGTGTCACGCAAAAGCCATAACCTTGCTCTCCACCGAAACTCGATGGAACACGGCGATAAAGGGACTAACTCTGCAACAGCCGCGAAGCGGCGCCAGAATGCAGCCCACGGCGTAAGCCGTGGGTCGCCAGAAGGAGACGAACGAGCCCAGCGGGGCGAAAGATTATTTTGCGAAACGGTCTGACGCCCTCCCGCCGTCTGCTCCTTTACTTCATCCCCTCCAGAATCGAGCCCACAATTCCCCCAACGACCCCGCCCTGCACCGTTTCCTTGCGCTGCGTAGGCATGTACTCCATCAACTTGTGCGCCAGTTTAGCAATGGGCAAGGTTTGCAACCAAATTCTTCCCGGGCCGGTGAGCGATGCGAGAAAGATTCCATCACCGCCAAAAATCATGTTCTTGATTCCGGGCACGGTCGTGATCTGAAAAGAAACGCCCGACTGGAATACGCCCACGTGTCCCGGATGCACCCGCAAAGTTTCACCCGGCTGCAGATCCTTCATCACCAGCTCACCGGAAAGCTCAATCCACGCCGTTCCGGTTCCGCTGACGTGTTGCAGCAGGAAGCCGTCGCCGCCAAAAACTCCCGCCCCCAGCGATTGCTGAAAGCCAACGCTGATCTGAATCTGCGGCGTCGCGCACAAAAATCCGTGCCGGTGAATCATATATTCGTGTCCCGCGCCAACTTCGATAGGCACAATATGCCCCGGCAGTTTGGTAGCGAAGGAAATCCCTCCGGTGGCGCCGACAGCCCGGTACTCCGTCATGAACAGCGATCCGCCGCCGGCCACGCGCTTCAGCACGCCAAAGATTCCTCCGCCCCCGCCAAACTGGGTGTGCGTCGTCATCTGAATGGAGCTCGTCATCCAGGAAAGTTCACCAGCTTCCGAAATGACGGACTCGTTAGGATCAAGCACGAACTCAACTACCGGCATGGTAGTGCCGACGATACGACTCTGCATGGACGAACTCCTGTTTTTGGATTGCTTCGCGCTAGATGAGCTTTGGACCACGCGCTCAGCCTTCGATTGAATCTACACGGGAAACCACTAGTTAAACAAGCTAATAACCACGAACCACCCGCAAATCTAAACCACATGTGAAGAAGGGTGCCCCATCTTTCCGCGTCCTATGCGGAAAGGTGGGAAACGAAAAACCAACCTTGAATGTCATCCTGAGACAACGGAGTCGCACGCTCGCGAGCGACTCCCAGCGAAGAACCACTAGTTAATAAGCTAAGACCACGAACCCCGCCCCGCAAATCTAAATTACATGTGAAGAAGGGTGCCCCATCTTTCCGCGCCTTATGCGGAAAGGTGGGAAACGAAAAACCAACCTTGAATTTGTCATCCTTCGAGACAGCGGAGTCGCACGCTCGCGAGCGACTCCCAACAAAGAACCAACTAGTTAATAAGCTAAGACCACGACCCCCCCCCGCAAATCTAAACGACATATGAAGGAAGGGTGCCCCATCTTTCTGCGCCCTATGCGGAAAGGTGGGAAACGAAAAATCAACCTTGAAATTGTCATCCTGAGGCGGCGGAGTCGCTCGCTCGCGAGCGACTCCCAACGAAGGATCTCTGTACTGCCCGCAGACCAGGCAAGTACGCCGTCCGCCTGGACACCTGCTTCGTGGAGTGGCATCGCTGCAGTGGCTAAAATGTTTAACTGAAACCTATGCCACGATCCGACGATTCTGTGACGCCGCAGCCGCCAACTTCCACAGGCTCGCCTATTTCAGCGCGGAGCGTTCTCGGGCTTTCGGAATTTGTCGGCCACCGACGCGGGGATAGTCTGTTCCAATCGCCGCGCCAGCCATTCCTGCAATTCCGAGGTCAGCTGGGGAGAAAGGGAAGTGAACTGTAATCCGAGGTAGGTTTCTTTGCACCAGCAGACCGCCGCCTCGGCCTCGAACTGGGATTCGCGGCCCGGTAGCGTGAACTTTACCCGCACTTTAGTTCCCGGTCCGAGCGCGACGGGAGTCGTGATTGCGATTCCCCCTTCGCTGATGTTCCGGGTCTGCCCATGAACCTCGGGTTGGTCATTCGCGGAAATAACCGCCGGAACTTCAACCGGGCAGCGAAAGTAGCGGCGATGCTCGCGTACGATCAAACCGTAGGCAACCTTCAAATTTCGATCGATCAAGCTCGGCGAAAGCGGCCTCCGCAGCACGAAGTTCGAACCCGCCTTGAATGCAGCCGCGGTCTCTGCGTCACTGTCGCTGATGGTAAAAATTACGGCCGTCCGGTTCGCCGGAGACTGCCGTATTTTTTCTATGACGGTGTTGGCCTGTCCTCCGAGCTGGAAATCGACGATAACCGCTTCGAACTTTCGCCGGCTTAATAAACCCAGCGCCGTGGGAACCTCCGCGCATATCTCCGCAGCCATGGCCAGTTGTTGCATGGATACGCTGACCTGCGCGACCGTCAATGCATCATTGGATACAACCAGCACTCCCGCGATGGACGTTGAAGGCGCGCTTGCACTGCCGCTACTCATGTCTCCAAAACCTCTCGATACCGATTTAAGTTCTGCTTGTACGCTATCTCGTAGAGGCGGATAGCAGCGATTTGCTGCCCGCTCCCTTCCCATTGCCGCCCGCTAACACCTGTCTGACTGCCGCAACCAGATCTGCTGAATCATTCTCTAACATTTTTTCTGACTTCACGAAAAATGCCGCCGCGCCTTCTTTTACCAGCTTGGCTTCATTGGCCTGAGACAGCCCGCTGAGCACGATGACCGGAATGTTCGCCGTGCGCGCGTCGCCCTTAAGAGCCTTGAGAACATCCAGCCCCGTGACTTTGGGCAAAAGCATGTCCAGAAGGATGAGATCAGGAATCGACTCCCGAGCCATGCGCAACCCTTGCTCCCCGTCGACGGCACTGAGAACTTGATACCCAGCCTTCACCAGGGCTCGCGAACTCCCGACCCGCAGCAGCTTGCTGTCCTCAATTACAAGTATTGTCATAGTTTTGTTAGATGCTCAAAGACAAGCGCCGACGAGCCACAAGCGTTACCCACACGGCGACTCAGGATGAAAGGAGAAATTGCGGGGGAGGGACAACTCAAGCGGAACCGTTTTTCGGGTACAGAGATACCTCGGGGGTTTTGAGAACCAAAACGGGAACCAATGCGCAGCTCAGCCTTGACCTTCCTGAATCGGGCGAAATAGCAAGCCGTCGTCAGGAGCGCTCCCATGCAACATCCGGCCAACAAATCCCCAGAACGAACCCGTAACCCATTCCGCTCCGTTCGGCAGAGAAAATCCGCTACTCGATTTCCAGCCGCAAGATACTGTTAAATCAACAACCCCTCAAGCAATTGTCCTCCAGTCATGATAAATGTCAAGGAAAACGGTCTTTTGTCTGGATTTCAGACAGCCAGGCTTCTGCCAATACAGCCCGCATCGACTAGAGCCTTAGCCAGTTACCAACTTTCCCATATTGGGACACCGCTGACTTTTTAGTTGATAGTGTTTCGGAGGAAGAGAGAGAAACTGCAGCAAAACAGGCCGCCAGTATTGGCGGCCTGTTAACTTACAGCCGGGACCTCGAGTTCTTCAAGAACTAATCACCCAAAACCGGCTCTCCCTGCTCAACCTTAGGCTTCGAAGCAGTCAAAGCCCCCAGCGGAATAAACCCGTTCTCCGCGACCACCGGCTTCTCCTGCAAAACGACTTCCCGATAAAGAGCCGCCATGCGGGCATTGTAAGCCGCATCATCCTTCTGCGGACCACGCCCATCTTTCTTTCCTGAAGCCTGAAGCCCAACGCCTGCAGCCTGCTGTTTCGCATCCCGCGCCCGCAACTTCTCTTCGCGAGAGTTCTTGGCGATGCCCAGCTTATCGAGATCACGCTGCTCTTCGTTGGTTACCAGTTCATCCTTCAGCAGCAGAGAGTGCGCGGTGGAATCCATCTTTACGTTCTTACCGCCGGCAAAGATCTCGTGCCGTCCATGCTCCTCATACCACTTGGTCAGGGTCGCGGTCATGTGCATTTTCTCGATAATGTTCCGCCACCCCACGCCGGTGTTGTAAGCGCAGAAAGAAATCTCACCCTCCTGCGTCGCATAAGGAATAATGCACTGCTCGGTCCGCCGGAAATCGTAGTTGAACAGATCCTGAAACCACATCCCCGCGATAAACAGGAAATTCCACCGGTCCTGCCGTCGCTTCATCACATCGTCAATCGTCCGGTCCGGACCAACTTTCCCATAATTCTTCCCGGTAGCATTGAAGTTCTTGTCAAACTTCTTCAAAAGATCCATCAACTTGAAATGAGTAGGCGACTGAAACGGATCGTAGTTCTTCATCAAGCACAAAGCCATCCCCACAATCGTAAGAAACTTCCCCCGAGCCGCATCATTGACTTTCTGAATGTCTTTAGCGAGTTGATCCCCCTTCAAGAAAGCGGTTACCGGAACCGCCTCTTTGGTCTCCTTATCGATCATCACAGCCATCCCCGTCCCACAATTCGGGTGGCAACCGCAGGAGAGCTGGCCCCAGTTGTTTTTGGGGTCGTCTACGTGCATCAGGTCGGCCCAGTCACTGAAGGTTCCCATGAAGGAGATGGGGAACCAGTCGCGGGATGGTTGGCCCAGGCCGGTTTGGGCTTTTACGTCGTGGGCTAAATGGGAGAGCGTGTAGCGTTGTGCTTCGCGGCGATCATCCGTGACGGCTTCGTCGCGGCCGGTGAAGCTTACGGGCTGGAAGCTGAGGAATCCGATTTTCTTAGGATTGTCGAGAGCGAACTTGATAATGCGTCCGACTTGCTCGTTGTTAATTCCGTTTACGATGGTGACTACCGGGACGATTTCGATCCCGGCGGTGTGCAGGTTCTCGATCGCCTTCAATTTCACGTCAAACAGGTTACCGACTTTTCTGTGGGCATTCGCGGCGTTGCCGATGCCGTCGAATTGAAGATAGGCGTAGCGCATTCCCGCTTCAGCCGCCTGCTGAGCAAACTCAAGACTCTTCGCAAATTCGATTCCGTTGGTTGCGGCTTGCACGCTGTTGTATCCGACTTTGCGGGCGTAGCGCACTGCATCGAGGAAGTACGGCGAGAGCGTTGGCTCGCCGCCCGAGAACTGTACCGACATCTGGCGGCGTGGCTTAATCGTGATCGCGTTGTCGAGCATGGTCTTAATATCTTCCCAGCTCAACTCGTGGACGAACCCAACCTGGTTCGCGTCCATGAAGCACGGGTCGCACATCATGTTGCAACGGTTGGTGAGGTCGATGGTGAGCACTGACCCGCGTCCATACTTCACTGTGCTCGACCCATGATGATGCAACTTCTCGTCGTTGTGCGCGGCAATGTCGCGGCCAGGGAACACCTCTTCGAGGTGCTGCGAGAAGTCGGTGTCAATCGACATTACATCTTCGAAATGACCGTGAATGGCGCAGTCCTTGACCATCAGGATCTTGCCGTCGCGCTCGACGATCTCGGCCTTGATCTCGCCGATTTTTGAGTTGCTGAGCACTTCTACCGGGAGCTTGCCATCAAGAATCTGCTGACGGATTTCGGGGACACACTTCGGGCACAGCGAGTCCGTGGTACGAGGCCAGCCTAGCGGAGGCTTGGTCTTCTCATACGACTTGAGCAGCGGCTTGTCCGACCACTTGGGCTTAGGCGACGGATTCTGTTTAATCCGGTTGGCGCGCTCGAACACCGCCCATACGCCTCTGGCGGCTATGGTCACTGCTTTCTCGACGTACTTTACTGGCTTGTGCATGTCCTCTCGCTTTCTATTGCTCGGGATTATGGCAAGTCAGGTATCTGCCACTTTTCCCTGGGGCTCAAATTCAATTGTGTAAACGTTCGAACCTGTAGAGCCTACCCTTGTCTGACCTTCACTCCCCACGCTTAAACATCAAGTTGAAGAAGCCCTCTCGATGGACCTCTCCCCTGGGTTTCGTTGTGTAACTATCCTATTGAAGACAATGCCGGGAAGGCACGCGTAACCCAATGAAAGGGGGAAAATCGGGGTTTAGCGGTGGAATGGTGCATTGGATGGGTGTAAGTGATTGAGGGGATTAGGCTTTCGGCTTCGGGCTTTCGGCTTCCGGCTGGGTTGAATGGGCGCGTCGTAATCATCGGAGTCATCAAAGTTGACTAGAATTACAGGGCTACAGCTGTGGCTTCCCGAGTTGGCACTCGATTACGACGGATGTGACGGACGAACTTGTTCCGACCGACTGGGTCCCAACGCTACGCAGGGGCCCGTGGTGTAATTGGGAGCACAACAGCCTGTCCAGCTACAAGGTGCGGGTTCGAATCGAGCCGGGTCCACACCGCTCCTGGCCTTGGTAGGGAAGCCGACGGGGAGTCTGAGGGCTGGCAGACTCATTAAGTAACCTTGAGTTTCAATCTGCGTCTACCGATGATCAATCTTGTAGCTGGACAGGTTACACCCCGAGCCGACGACGGCTCGGGGTTTTGTTTTTGTTGGGACGTCTAGCTCAGGTAGAGCTTCAGCGGCAGCACCGAGGCGTAGCGCGAGAAATCGCGGTCGGTAGTGAGAATCTGCCAGTTTCGGCGATGAGCGGTGGCGCAGATTAGGAAGTCTATCGGCGATCCGGCTATGCCTCGGGCACGGCATTGGTTGCTCATGTGAGCGGCTTCTTCGTAATCGTTGATATTGAGGGCAACCTGGTCAAAGGCCCGTAGCTGGTCGCGCACTTTGTCGAAGGTGGCCTCTTCACGTATGCCGGAGAGCAATTCCTGGCGGATGGGACCTAGCAGCTGAGCGCGGCCGTCTTGGATGAGTTCAGCCAATTCGGTCGTCAAGCGCTGCTCGCGAGGATTCAAGTTGGCTTCTCTTCGGCGCAGGGCCAGTGACCAGATGGGGGTGTCGATTAAAACCAGCATGGTCAGGAGCGCTTTCTGCGGCGCTCCGCTTTGTAGTCGTACTTAGGATCGAAATCGACCGTCCCGAATGATTTGAGGATGCGAAGCTGCTTGCGGCGCTGCACGTATTCGGCGAGGGCGGCGGTGACCGCGTCTTTTTTGGTTTTGTGGCGGCCGACGCGGCGGGCTTCTTCAATCAGGTTGTCGTCGAGGGCAAGATTGGTTGCCATGTGTAGATTATCACACAGATGACTGTGTAACGCAATGGAAGGTTGGGCCATTTTTCCGGTTGCTTTATCGCCTCCCACCCTTCCGCAAAGAACGCGGAAGAATGGGGCACCCTCTTTCATGTTTAATTTGGATTTCACCCGGAACGGCTGGGCCACCCGCCGTAAACTGAAACAGGAGCAAAACTGACAGAACTATTTCTTCTCTCGTGAAACTACACCGGATGCGCCTTGAGCCAGCCGTCCTAAAATCGCTTCATCTCTGCCGTGAGTCTGGCCAGCAACAATCGCCTTGCCGGGGATGGTCTCGTAGGCGTAACCGGTCAAGGTGGCAGCGAAATCATTTGAAGTGGTCGTGACAGTGAGGCGCGCCCAACCAAAGTGAAACCGCCCCTTGATTTTGAACCTTAGACCAAGATAGCGATTCTTAACGCCCTTCCCGCCATTGGCCCAAGGGCCGAACCAGTAGCGCATAGAGCGCCCGCTATAGCAGCAGAATGCTGCTAGCGCATTGGATCCGAACTTAGCGAAATGGTCGCCGCGTTGAATTTTCGCTCCGTACTGCAGCGCAGATTCGAAGTTCCTGCTCGCTCGAATTGCGTTAGTATCCGCAACGCTACAAAAAGGACCATGGGTATAGCTCCCGAGGAATTGACAAGCCTCCAAATCATGTACGCCCGCGCTATAGGAATGCAAGATGTAGAAGTCGACTATTCCATCATGATTGAGGTCCAGAGGAAATGGCCGACCAATAACCACATGTGCAGGCGTGTAAACGATTCGGGCCTCAGCGGGCCCCAACGCCAGCATCCCCGCTCCCGCAGCACTCGCAGCAAGCGCGTAAGCGTTGAGCCGGTGGTGTAGTGACGTCGGAAGTTGTGAGGGAACTCTGACACACCGTTTCATGGGTTCCTCCAAACGGGCAACCGTTACGATGCTGCGCCGAGCGCCCGTCAACGCACATTTCAGACACTGCCAGGTGGTTGGCGAGAGCGTTAGTTCCCTGCGGGGCCTGAATCGGCAACGTCGATTTTATCGCAGCGCTGGAAGCGCTGCGCCACCCGAAAACTCTTCGCTGCGGGGCCTGAATCGAATTTGCTGCTTTGCGGCATGGCTGAAGCCATGCCTTCCTATGAAGCCGGTATCGAAGCGGACGGCTGGGATACCTACTCTGGTTGCGGGTGGTACAGAGATCCCCTCGGCAGGCTCGGGGCAGGCTCTTCGTTGGGAGTCGCTAGCGAGCGAGCGACTCCGCCTCAGGATGACAATTTCAGTGTTGGTTTATGGTTTCCCACCCTTCCGCATAGGGCGCGGAAAGATGGGGCACCCTTCTTCTTTGGACGAGGTTGGATTTCACGGTGGGGTTCTGGTTACACGAGCCTGGACGCTTCGCGTCTACACTGGACGGTCGCGTCTACGTTAGGGGCGTGCCTCTTTGGCTGGGCTCGCGGGCGAGGGCGCCCGCGCCACACGGGTACTGCGTGGGTTCGAGGAGGTGCCAGGCTTCGCGGTAGGTTTCCCAGCGGGCCCGCTTGCAGTGGTTGCTGGGGTAGAAACGCAGGCTCTTGTTGGGAGTGAAGACTTCTATGGGCAGGATGTACCAGACGTCGAGGGGGACGATGTGGGCTGCGAGGACGTCGATGTCGTCGGCGCTGTAGACGACTTTACCCTGGCCATAGATGCTGTAGATGGGTTGGACGTCGTAGCCTCGGGCGCGCATCACTTCAGTGCATTTCAGTTGCACGCGCCAGAGGCGTGGACCGGTGTCGAGGATGAAGTCGTAGCGCTCGCTGTCTCCCCACGGTTTGGCGAGGTGGAAGCCCAGGGTTTCGGCCTTCAGGAGGAAGGCGGCTTCGGAGAGTTCTCCGGTACGCTTGGTGTTGCGGTGGATGGGTGGACGCGGGGCGGCTGTGGTCAATGGCTTCATTTTGTTTGGGGCCTTTCGGGTGGAAAAAGGAAAAGGCGCAGCTATTGGCTGCGCCTTTGTCTGTACTTATAGATATAGCGTAGCATACTGGAGGGGGTAAATGTGCCATTTTGTAAACTTTATATTTGGCTTGGAATCAGCGAGGTAGGGGGAATCAGGGGCTTCTGGGGGCTTGACAAGATTTGTCCCAAATTGGGATTTTGGGCTTAAAACAGCGAAACACGGTTGGGTGCCTCTCCGATGAAATAAATGGGGTTTCCTCTTGAGACTCTCGCCTCCCACCCTTTCGCAAAGAACGCGAAAGAATGGGGCACCCTTTATCATGTGCGGTTTAGATTTGAAGGATGGGACGCATAACGGTCAGGTGGATCCGTTGGCGGCGGCGCAGCGGGCGGCTCCTATCAGAGCGGTTTTGTCATTGGTAATGACTTTTACCGGGATGGATTCGAGCAGGGATTGCATGCGGCCTTTGCCGACGAAGGCGTGCATGAATAATGGTCCGGACAATTTGGTCAGCATCTTGGGGGCGATGCCGCCGCCGAGGTAGACTCCGCCGGTGGCCATGATCTTGAGAGCCAGATTGCCGGCTTCCGCGGCAAAAACGGAGACGAATAAATCCAGCGCCTGTTCACACAAGGCGCAGGCGCCATCGAGAGCGGCGAGCGAAATGGCCGCCGCCGGATCGCCGTGGGCCATTTGGTCTGTGAGCCATGGCGGCTCGGCTCCGCGCCCACTGTCGCGCAGAAAGTGAAACACGTTGACCAGGCCTGGGCCGGAGACAATCCGCTCATAGCTGACGTGTCCATAGTGGCCGGACAGGTAGCGAAACAACTCGATCTCCAATTCGTTGCGGGGCGCGAAATCGGTGTGGCCGCCCTCGGTGGCGAAGATGCGGTATTGCGAGCTGTCCCAATACATGCCAGCCTCGCCGAGCCCGGTTCCCGCGGAGATTACGGCCTGATTGCCGACCGGGTTTCCTTTGACCTGGTTCAGGGAGACCACATCCTCGGGAGATAAAGTAGCGATGCCCCAGGCGTTGGCTTCGAGATCATTAAGGAGAACGGTCGTCTTCAAGTTGAGCTCTTCGGCGAGGCGCGAGGATTCGATGACCCAGGGGAGGTTGGAGGTTTCCACGCGTCCGTTGCGAACCGGGCCAGGTACACCAAAGCAGGCGGCATCGGGATGCAGCTTTGAAGTCTCGACGAACTTGGAGACGATCTGATCCAGACCAGCGTATTCGCGGCTGGGGAACACGGATGAGGAAACCAGGCGGAAGTGGCCGTTCAGAACATCGAAGAACGCCAGCCTTGCATTCGTCCCTCCGATGTCGCCTGCCAGGATCATTTGTCGAAATTCCTCCAGTGACGGCCGTCGCGCTCAAGCAAATCGTCGGCTTCTTTCGGTCCCCATGAGCCCGCGGGATAGTTGGGAAAGTTGCGGGGTGGCAGCGCCTTCCAGACATCGAGAACCGGGCTTACGACACACCAGCCGGCCTCGACCATGTCGGCGCGCTGGAAAAGAGTCTGGTCACCGATCATGCAATCGTGGAGCAGTCGCTCATAGCCCGTGCTGGGCTGGGTTCCGAAGTAATCGGCGTATTCGAAATTCATGTCCACGGCGCCCAGCCGCATGATGGGGCCGGGAACCTTGGCGGCAAATTGCAATGAGATGCCTTCTTCGGGCGAGATGTGCAGCACCAGTTGGTTGGGCATCAGGTTTTCGACCGGGGTGTCGCGGAACAAGACAAACGGCGCGCGCCGGAACTGGATCACGATGTGGGTGTTCTGGGCCGCCAACCGTTTGCCGGTGCGCAGGTAGATGGGAACGTCGGCCCAGCGCCAGTTGTCGATCAGCAGCTTCATGGCGACGAAGGTTTCCGTTTTCGAATCAGGGGGAACATCTTCTTCTTCGCGATAACCCGGCGCGTGCTGTCCGTTCACGATACCGGGTCCGTATTGCCCGCGAACCGTCTTGGTAAGGACTTCTTCCGAACTCCAAGCCTGGATGGCATGCAGGATTTTTGCCTGCTCATCTCGAACGGCATCGGCGTGAAACGAAACCGGCGGTTCCATGGAGGTCAGACTGATGAGCTGCATGATGTGGTTCGGCACCATGTCGCGCAGTGCGCCTGCCTGATCGTAATAACTGCCGCGGCCCTCGACGCCTACGGTTTCAGCGACGGAGATTTGTACGTGATCGATATAACGGCGATTCCAGATAGGCTCGAAGATTCCGTTGGCGAACCGAAAGGCCAAGATGTTTTGCACCGTCTCTTTGCCAAGGTAATGATCGATGCGGTAGATTTGCTTTTCTTTTGCGACCTTCAGCAGTTGCTGGTTCAGGATTTTCGCCGATTCCAAGTCGTGCCCGAAAGGCTTTTCGATGATGACCCGCCGCCAATGGTGACTGTCTTCTTCCATGAGTCCAACCGAGGCCAACTGCTCGACGATGGGGCCAAAGAAATTCGGGGCGGTGGCCAGGTAGAAGAAAAAATTGCTGTGGGTGGTGTGATCCTGATCGACTTTCTGGAGAAAGTCTTTCAACTGAGAATAAACATTCTTATCGTCGAACTCGCCGCTTATGTAATACAAACGTTTGCAAAACCATTCGACGATGTCCTGGTCGACACCCCCGCCCGCGTAGTGCTTCACGTCGTCAGTCACCTTTTTACGAAATTGCTCGGTCGTCATGGAGCCATGCGACAAACCCACGATCGCGAACTCGCGCGAAAGCAAATCGGCTTTGGCGAGGTTATAAAGTGCGGGAATGAGTTTGCGGCTGGTGAGATCACCGGCTGCGCCAAAGATCACCATCACGCAGGGATCGGCGGGCCTGGCGGTACGCTTGGTTTGCGGGGCGTCTAATACTTCTGCTTGGGCCATGACTTTGTATCCTCGTCGATGAAACTGTGAGCAAGCCTATGCAGTTTTTTTCGCGGCCACGCCGGCTTCGACGTGCCCACCGAATTTCTGGCGCATGGCGGAAAGCATTTTCTCTGCGAAGGTGTGTTCCTGGCGCGAACGGAAACGCGTGAATAAAGCTGCCGACAGCACGTCGACTGGAACCGCTTCGTCGATGGCCGCCTGGATTGTCCATCGGCCTTCACCCGAGTCCTGAACGAATCCAGTGTACTCGGACAGGGTGGGATTTTCCGCCAGGGCCATTGCCGTGAGATCGAGCAGCCATGAACTCACTACGCTTCCGCGGCGCCACACTTCGGCAATGTCGGCGAGGTTCAAGTCGTAGCGCTGATCTTCGGGTATTTCCTTGCTGGTGGCATTGCGGAAGATGTCGAAGCCCTCGGCATACGCCTGCATGAGTCCGTACTCGATGCCGTTATGAACCATTTTAACGAAGTGTCCCGAGCCGGATGGACCGGAGTAAATGTATCCGTCTTCAGCGGTGCCCGCCATCTTCTCGCGTCCGGGAGTGCGGGGGATGTCGCCGCGGCCTGGCGCGAGAGTCTTGAAAATGGGATCGAGATACTGCACGGCTTCTTTCGGCCCGCCGATCATCATGCAATACCCGCGCTCCAATCCCCAAACGCCGCCGCTGGTGCCTACGTCGACGTAGTGGATGCCTTGGTCCTTAAGTTGCTTGGAGCGGCGAATGTCATCTTTGAAGTAAGAGTTTCCGCCGTCGATGAGAATGTCGCCAGCTTGAAACTTCTGGGCTAAAGTTTGTACGGTTTGTTCGGTGGGTCCGCCGGCTGGGACCATTAGCCAGGCGACGCGAGGCTTTCCCAGTTTGTTGACGAAGTCGTCGAGCGAAGCGGATGGGATCGCGCCCTCGGCGGCGATGTGCCTCACATTTTCCGCGCTCAGGTCGGTGACTACCAGTTCATGTCCGCCCCGCATCAGGCGGCGGGTCATGTTCGCGCCCATTCTTCCTAGTCCGACCATTCCCAGCTTCATACGCGCTCCGTTGCCAATGTTAAATCGTTTTTGTAATTCTGGCGACTGCGATTGAGCCTTCGCGCCGGCAGCGAGGGCAAGATGCCCTCGCGACAGCCGGCTAGATGCCGGCGCTACTTAGTCCAACACCTTGCGAACTGCTGCCTTCAGCGTTTCCAGGCCTGATTTCACATCTTTTCCAAGGTGTACTCGCAAGGCTCTACGGCCACGTTCGACCAGCACCTGGAAGTCTCCGCGGGCTTGAGCGGCTTTTACTACTCCGAATGTGTACTTTTGCCCGGGCACGGGAAGATCGACCGCATCGTCGCAGGTGATCTGCAGGAAGACTCCAGAGTTCGGGCCACCCTTGTAGGCTTGCCCCGTGGAATGCAGGAAACGCGGGCCAAATCCCAGGCAGGTTGCGACGCGTTTCTGGTTACGCAGCATATGGCGGATTTCCTGCAGACTCGCCTCGCTCTCGTCATTCATCCGAATGAAGGCGAGCAAAGCGAAATAGTCGCCCGCGGCGAGACGATTCAGGTGGGCACCAAGATAGCCTTCGAGGGACTTGTTGCCGCCTACCGCCTTGTTCAGAGCATCGGCATTCTTGGAATCAGTAAAGAGCTTGATACCATCCTTTTCGAACATGGGTGTTTCAGCGGGAAGGGAACCGGTCTTTTCGTATTCTGAGGTTAAATTGCGAGTCGCAATCTTGCTGGCTTCGACGTCGGGTTGGTTGAACGCGTTGATGCCGATGATCGATCCGGCTACCGCCGTTGCAATTTCCCAGCGGAAGAATTCCTGGCCGAGATCGTAGACATCGCCGAGCGAAATGCGTACGACCGGCTGACCGGCCTGCTCCAGAGCGGCGACTTTGGCGTCCTGTGCGGCGTCCGGCGCAGAGTCGAGTTGCAGGTACGCGAAAATCCGGTCGTTGCCGTAGACATCCGGAGTGGCCAACTCCTCGCGATCCACGGGAATAATGCCATGACCCTGCTTTCCTGTGGACTCAGCGAGCAGTTGCTCGAGCCACGCGCCAAGATCAGAGATGGCGGGCGAGGCAACAATGGTGACTTTGTCACGGCCGTTTTTAGCGGCGGTTCCTAAAATAATTCCGAGAATGACGCCGGGGTTTTCCTGGACCGGGACTGATGCCGCACAGGCTTCGACCATCTCCTCCGTGCGGTCAAGAAACTTGGAGATGTCGAGACCCATCATGGCTGCGGGTACGACGCCGAAATTCGACAGCGCCGAGTAGCGCCCGCCAATGGTCGGATCTCCGTAAAGGATGTGACGGAACTTGTCAGTCTCGGCGACTTGCTGCAGTTTGGAACCAGGATCCGTGATTGCGATAAAGTGGCCGCCCACTTTGTCGGCGCCAACCACCTGCTTCATGCGTTCGAAGAAGTATTGTTTGTAAATGTTGGGTTCAGGCGTGGTGCCTGACTTACTCGAGACGACGAAAAGAGTTTTTGCGAGATTGACTTGACTCTCGAACGCCTTGATCTGCGCGGGATCGGTGGAGTCGAGTACGTGCATCTGGGGAAATCCAACGATGCGACCAAAGGTTTTTTCGAGCACTTCTGGACAAAGGCTGGAGCCGCCCATGCCGAGCAAAAGAATATCGCTAAAAGCTTCCCGTTTAACTTCTTCGGCCAAGCGTCGCAGATTGTCGGCATTAGCAATCTGCTTTTCCGTGATTCCCAGCCAGCCCAGCCAATTGGCTTCGTCCGTGGCCGTCCAAAGGGAGGCATCGCGCTGCCATAAGCGGCGCACTTTTCCGGCAGCGCGCCAGTCGTCGATGTTGGTCTTGACTGCATTCGTCAGAGCATCGGGCAACTTATAGGTTTGCTTGCTAACTTTTGGTTCTGTCTGAGACTTCGAACTTTTCTCCACCGCTTCGAGCAGCTTGTCGAAGGCTTCGGCGAAGAGACGGACGCCGTCATCAGTAAGCTTGTCCGTGACTTCTTTCATGGAAATCCCAAGCTTGGCGACGGTTTCCATGGTCCGATTCGCGCCTTCAACGTCTTCGGTCAAACTCGCGCGAGGGCGTCCGTGATCGCGGAAGGCATCCAGCGTCGCGGGTGGAATTGTGTTCACAGTATCCGGTCCAATCAATTCCTCCACGTACAGTACGTCGCGGTATTTCGGATTCTTGGTGCTGGTGCTGGCCCAGAGCACACGCTGGGTCTGCGCACCATTGGAAGCCAATGCCTGCCAGCGGTCGCCGCTAAAAATCTTCTGATAGCTGACGTAAGTTTGCTTGCCATTCGCAATTGCAACCCGGCCAAGAAGACTCTTCAATTGCTCCTGCTCCTTGGGATCTTTGGAAGTCTTAAGACGCTCGCCAACGATGGCGTCGACAGAATTATCAATTCGGCTGATGAAGAAGCTGGCTACGCTGGCAATTTTGCTGACATCGCCTCCGCGTGCCGCGAGTTGCTGGAGGCCGACGATATAAGCTTCCGCCACGCGCTTATAAACTTCCTGCGAGAAGAGCAACGTTACATTGATGTTGATGCCTTCGCTGATCAGTTGCTGGAAGGCGGGAATGCCCTGCGCGGTGCCGGGAACTTTGATCATCACGTTCTCGCGGCTCACGGCTTTCCATAATCTTCGCGCTTCGGCAAGGGTTCCCTCGGTATCGCGAGCGAGATAGGGCGAGACTTCGAGGCTGACGTATCCGTCGCGGCGTTTCGAGCTGTCATACACGGGGCGCAGAAAATCGGCAGCATCCTGGATGTCGCGGATGGCGAGAATTTCGTAACGAGCTTTGGCGTCGAGGTCGGTCTTCGATTGCAGCGACTGCAGGATGTCGGAGTAATCGGTGCTTCCGGCGATAGCCTTTTCGAATATGGTTGGATTCGAGGTCATGCCGCGCAGGCCGTCCTCTTCAATGAGGCGCTTGAGTTCTCCGCTGGTAAGCAGGTTGCGGCGGATGTAATCGAGCCAAACCGACTGGCCGTATTTCAGCAGATCTTTCAAGGGATTGGTGGCTTTTGCGGTTTCAAGAATTCCGGTTGCCATGGTACTTCTCCTCTCGGATACTAGCTGCGGGACGGGCGTGACGCCCGTCCTCTATTGTCGATTATTTCGATTGCGCGATTGCTTCTCGGGCTGCTTCCACGACTTTCTCCGGCGTGAACCCGAATTTCTTTAACAGATCTTTGATCGGGGCGGAGGCTCCGAAGCGGCGCATTCCGATGATTTTCCCGGTTGGTCCAACGTACTGCGACCAGCCGAATGTGGCCGCTGCCTCGACCGATACTCGCGCTTTCACTGCCGGGGGCAGGACCTGTTTCTTGTACTCATCGCTCTGCGCTTCGAAGATGCCCCACGACGGCATACTCACTACACGAGCTTTGATTCCTTCCGAGGCGAGCTGCTCGTAGGCAGTTACGCACAGGGAGACTTCGCTTCCGGTTGCGATGAGAATGACGTCGGGTTTTCCATCGGGCGCGTCGGCGAGAGTGTAGGCTCCCTTCGCCACGCCGGCGGCTGGGGCGTACTTCGAACGGTCGAAAGTTGGGAGCGGTTGCCGTGTCAGGACCAGGACAGCGGGCTCATGCTTTTTCTGCATAATTACTTTCCAGGCTTCGACGACTTCGTTGGCGTCTGCCGGCCTGAACAACAGCAAGCCAGGGACGGCGCGAAGCGTGGCCAGTTGCTCGATCGGCTGGTGAGTAGGGCCGTCCTCGCCCAGGCCGATGGAGTCGTGGGTATATATAAAGATGGAGGGAATTTCCATCAGCGCGGACAGCCGAACGGCCGGCTTCATGTAATCGTTGAAGTTGAAAAACGTGCCACCGAAAGGCCGGATTTTGGATACCGCCAAACCGTTCAGAGCGCCGGCCATGGCATGTTCGCGAACTCCAAAGTGCAAATTGCGTCCGGCGTAGCTGCCTGGTTGAAAGTCGCCGGCGCCTTCAAACTTCAGTCTCGTCCGGTCCGACGTGGCTAGATCCGCAGAGCCCCCGATCATCCATGGAACATTCTGTGCGATTACGTTGAGCACTTGACCGGAGCTGTCGCGTGTCGCAATACCCTTGGCGTCGGCGGGAAAAGTCGGCAGGTTCTTGTCCCATCCATCAGGCAGGTCGCGGCGCTGCATGCGATTGATCCGGTCTGCAAGGTCGGGGAATTTCTTTGTGTACTCGGCGAACGACGCTTGCCACTTCTGGTACAGGTCATGTCCGCGCTTGCCGATGCCCTGGCGGAAATTCTCCAGCACACCGTCAGGGACGAGAAACTTCGCATCCTCGGGCCAACCGTAATTTTTCTTTACCAGCCGGACTTCTTCCTCACCCAAGGGCTCGCCGTGCGCTTCATTGGTGTCTTGTTTGTGGGGCGATCCGTAGCCGATATGGGTGTTCACAATGATGAGCGTGGGGCGGTCGGTGGTCTGCAGGAATTTGTTATAGGCGTTCGCCAGCGCGTTGAGGTCATTCGCGTCGGTAACGTGAACTACGTTCCAGCCGTAGCCTTGGAAGCGCTGGCCCACATCTTCCGTAAATGAAACGTCGGCGGGACCATCCAGCGTGACCCGGTTGTTGTCGTAAATCCAGCACAGGTTAGGCAGCTTCAAATGACCGGCCAGCGATGCGGCCTCGCTGCCTACACCTTCCATCAGATCGCCGTCGCCGCAGAAGGCGTACACGTTGTAATTGAACACTTCGAAACCGGGGCGGTTGAAATTGGCCGCCAGCCATTGGGCGCCGATCGCAATGCCTACGCTGTTTCCGATACCTTGACCGAGCGGTCCGGTCGTGGTTTCTACGCCCGCGGTCATGCGGTATTCGGGATGACCGGGAGTCTTGCTGTCGATCTGGCGAAACCTCTTGATGTCATCGAGAGTGACGGCGAATTCGCCCGTCGATTCGTATTCGGGATTAATTCCGCGAACTTCACACAGGTACAGCGTGGCGTACAGCAACATGGAAGCGTGGCCGTTCGAGAGTATGAAGCGGTCGCGGTTAGGCCAGACGGGATTTGCGGGATCGAAGCGGAGGAACTGCTGCCACAGACAATAGGCCACCGGGGCCAACGCCATGGGGGCGCCAGGATGGCCGGAGTTTGCTTTTTGCACCGCATCGATTGCCAGAGTGCGGATGGTGTTGATGCTCAGGATGTCCAGCTGCTTGCTGGTCAGCAATGTTTGCTCGCTTGCCACCATAAAAACTTCTCCCTTATTAGAGTTTCACATTCGCATGCCGGCGGCCACTTCGCTGTTCAGCATTGAGGCAGACGAAATTTCCCCATATCCGGCAGTTTATCAAGCTTTCGGAGGGCGTGTGCAGACGATCGAAGTTGAAAAAGGGTGAATCTCGTGAATACAGAATTCCTCGGCTTTATTGCATCCACAATATTTAGGATGACGGCGGCAGGATAAAGATGCAGGGTGGGTGGAGTCTTTTTGTCAGGCTATAAATTGCTAGCGTTTCATCTGCGCCAGGTAGCCTTGCTGGTCCTGGTAGCTCTTGGTGGTACGTTCCACGAATTTCAAGAATTGCCGCAGAGTTTCGCGCTCGGAGAGTTCCATACTGTCGAACTTGAGGCGAACTCCGAAGCTGGGATTGCTTTGGGTCACGATTCCGTTGAGGATCAGACCTTTCACCCAAATTATTCCGTTCGCCACCCAGAGTCCGATTTCGAGCTTTACTCCGGTCTTGACCGGGGTCACCGTTTCTACAAAGCCCCCGCCGAGGCTGGTATTCGATAGGTTGCCCCAAACCGGGGTGGGCGAACCGTCGATGCGTAACTCGACTGCGACAAAACACTTCATCCGCGGATAGCGCCGCCGATCCTGACCCCAACAGGGAGTGAAAATATCGGGTTCAAAAGGTGGCGTCGCTGCCGGCGCGGTCGCGATTGGCGGCTCTGGTGAGACTTTTGAAGATGACGGTGCGGGTTGCGCTGTTGGCGCAGAGCTCTTGATCTTGCGCATGGTCTCAATCAGCACTTGATCGCGGCGGGCAGGTTCGGCGTCGCGGTAAGACTGCAACAATTCTCCGAGATGGCTTACGACGTCAGGGTCGGTCAGGAGTTTGGTCCAGTCGGTTCCGCGCGAAGAAGTCTTGGTTTCAGTCATTCGGCTGGCTCAACGATTTTGCTGGATCTCAGGGATGACACCCCACACGATAGATTGGAGCAGGATCGCTCTCCGGACAAGATGACCGTAGTGTGGGTTAGCAGTAACCAGAATGGCGGCTTCAGACCGATGACGCGCGGCTCGATAGAGCAATCGCAAGAATCGTTAACCCGCTGACCAGCAATGGGAACCATACTTGTGCGAGCCAGGGGACGGGAATGAGAAATAGCACGTCGAGGTCGATCAGCGAAGCTGGCCATCGCACGGTGGCCCAGAGGCCGGCGTAGTAGGCAATATCCCACAAAGCAAAAGCCCAGAGAAATGCTGCCCATCGCGCCCTGGTCGCGGGCCCGGCGAGCATCGCCACACTGATCAGCATGATCATCGTAGCCGCCTCGCGGTATGTCTCGATTGTGAGCAGACTTTGGGGAAACTGAGAGATCGACTGCTCCTGGCGATAGCCCTGCGGCGAATGCTGAAGCTCGGATAGCGTTCCGATGTAACCCGGCAGCAGACCCATCGCCGCCCGAAGGTAGACCACGACGGAAGCCTCGGCAAAACCAAAGGCGGCGGCAAAGATTGCGAGCACGGCGAGGCGCCGCCAGCTTAATAGCGGCCGATTGCGGCGAAATGCGAAGTAGGTGGTTAGGGGGATCAGGACCAGCAGGTTGACCCACCAAGGTTGTGCCCAAATGTGGAGCTTCTCCATAGAGGAGAAATTCTAAACTGGCTGAGAGCGGAAATGCGGACGGGATTCTCGCCCCGTCCGCAGTGACAATTCCGGGAGTGAATCTTACGCGATTACATTGAGTCCGCCTTGTGTCGGAGTCGTGGTTCCGGTCAACTTCACGTTACTGTCTGGTACACCGGAGCCAAGGGGAGTCGGCTGCGCGGGTGGATGGCCGAAAGTGCTGTGCAGGGCGGCAAAAGCTTGCTGCGCACCGGCGAGATCTCCGCTTAGAAGCGCGGTTCCGATCGCGTTGAAATCCGCAGCCCGATCGGATCGGAAGAAAGGATTATTCCTGTCGATCGCGCTGTTGCCCAATGAGACGAGGTTGTTATAGGCCTGCTTGGCGGCGTTCAAATCGCCTGCTTTCAGGGCATCGCTCAATTTCCGGACATCCGGGGCCCGATCTTTAAAGTAGGTTTGCAGGGATGTTAGAGGGGTGGGCGACGGGGCGGGCGACGAAATGTTGTTAAGGTTGAGCGCAGACATTATTTTCTCCTTAGGACTGATTTTAGAACTTGTTGGTTGACGAGAAGCGCCAACTCCATCTTGGTTCCGGATACTTCATCGGCAGGAAATCCCATTGCTTTAACCAGAATCACAGACGGCGAGCAGCACTTCCGCCGTTCCCAGGGCATGAAGCCGCTCTTCGAGAACTCACGCCGTCAAGTTGATCGGCTGAAAGGCCGCGCTTTGACTGGTGGCAGCGCTGCCCGAGTTGCTGGCGCCGTCCGGAAAGCCCGATGTGAGGGGTTGCGAGCCGCCACCGTGACGCGCGCGGTGATGGTGGGCTGCCATGGGATTCGAACTCTGCAAGTTCTGTTGAACCGACGAGTAGGCCTGCCGCGCGCTGGTCAGATTTCCGGATTGGAGAGCCGAACCGAGTTTGCTGAGGTCCTGCTTCAGTTGAATGCTTAACAAGCCCGAACTGGTTGCGCTATTCGTCAGTGCACTAAAAGCTTGCTGGGCGTTACTCAGGTTGCCGGATTGGAGGGCCTGGGTGAGTTGCTGAAACTCGGTCCGCTGTTGCTGGTTCGTGTTTTGCGGGCTGCTGGTTGGATGGAGTGCGCTGCTGAGTAAGATCGCCGATACGGACATTGGTCAACTCCTTGCATCGCAGAGATGCTCTCCTGGTGTGCAAGTCGCTCGCCAGAGTGCTTCGCGGCTGTCTTCGCGTTCAAGCTGCTGATTCTATTTCGAACTTGGGAGAATTATGCAGTCTGGTTCTGCCGGCGAGATCATTGAGAGGCAAGTGCTGCCTGCAATCGGATCGTGGCCGGGCAAATTGTGCCTCAAGACCCCAAACCAGGGGAAGGCGGCATGTTCGTGAATGTATCGTCGAAATGACAAATCTTTGACAAGTCTTTGACAGTCGCCCGGGCCGAACTTCATAACATTTTGTCCCTGTGTGCTGCGAGATCTTGGATTGCCCCAACGTCAAGGCCTCTAGCCCAGGAATGGTTTGCTCATCTAGGAGGGAAAACAAATGAAAGGACATAATGCGATGTTGCGCGCGAACCGTCACATTGCGCGTCTTGTAGCGGTGAGTACCATGGTCGTATTGGCTCGCTAGTGCGCAAGCTGGCACCATTACCATGATCGCTTCTACTATTCCCAGTAACGGCGATCTTAACCCTTATGGCGTCGCGCGCGTTCCCACCACCACAGGTTCCTTGACCGAGGGAAACATTCTGGTCAGCAACTTCAACAACAGCAAGAATCTGCAGGGGACGGGGACGACGATTGTACAGATCAGTCCCACCGGGACCGTCACTCTGTTTGCCCAAATCGATCCCCACAATCTGCCCGGCCCGTGTCCGGGTGGCGTCGGTTTGACCACGGCGCTGGTCGCGCTGAAAACCGGATGGGTCATCGTTGGAAGCTTGCCGACGAGGGACGGAACTTCGAAGACGGCCAAGGCTGGATGTCTGCTAGTGCTCGACGATAACGGCAACGTGGTTGAAACCTTCTCTGGAAAGCAAATCAATGGCCCCTGGGATATGACTGCCTCCGATGACGGGGACAGTGCCGCTCTGTTCGTCACCAATGTACTGAATGGTACTGTCGCGGGCGGCGGCAAGATCGTTCACAAGGGAACCGTATTGCGAATCGATCTTCGTATTGAAAACGGTTCCATGCCCAAAGAGAAGGGGCGCACGATTATCGGTTCGGATTTCGCCGAACGAACCGATCCCGCCGCGCTTGTGATTGGACCAACCGGAGTCGCGCTCAGGGGCAACGATGGCCATGATCACGGCGGAGACCAGGACTTGTTCGTCGCCGACAGTCTCAACAACCGCATCGTTGCCATCCGGGATCCGTTGCATCGGCACTCCTCGGACGGAACAGGAAAGACGGTCTCCACAGGCAGAGCATTGAACGATCCGCTCGGCCTGGCGATCGCCCCCAGCGGAGACATTCTGACGGTCAATGGCGCGAATGGTTTCATGGTTTTCACCAGACTAAAAGGCAACCACGGCCATCAAATCCGAAAAGTATTGCTGGACAATATGGGCAAACCGCCCGGAGTCGGCGCCTTGTTCGGGCTCGTCGCAGTCGCGGATCAGGGCGTGTACTTCGTGGATGATAACGAAAACGCTCTAAACCTCTTTCACTGAGAGTCTTTGTCTAACCGAGGGCGCCCTGTAAACGCGAGCGCCCTCGCCCCTGCCGAAAATCAGAGCCGCGCCTAAGTGCAGGATCAGTGCACCGGTGGTGAAGGCGCGGAGCATCGGAATGACGCCTCCAAAATAAGAGCCAAACTGACGCACGCGCCTGGAACAACTTTCCGCCAAAACTCGTATACCATTGCAGCGTGGACGTCACTAACCCCACAACGACGGAAGCCGAGGTTCCGAGGGGAATCGCCCGCAAATTCCGTGTCTCGCAAGTTCGACAACAGCTCCGGCGTCAAGGCACCGTTTTCCGCGATCCGGCGCTCGAGGCTCTGGCGGCGTTGCGCGCGCACAAACTGCGTTCCGCGCTGACTCTGCTAGGCGTCACTTTGTCGGTATCGGTTCTCATCCTTGTTGTGTCGATTATCACTGGAGCGAACCTATACATTCAGAATCGAGTTGCCAATCTCGGATCCAATGTCTTTATCGTGGTCCGCTTTCCTATCATCACCAATCAGCAGGACTTCCTCAAAGCGATGCGCCGCAATAAGAACATGACCTGGGAAGACTATGAGGCCCTGCATGACGGCATGAAGCTGCCTCGCGCCGTTGGCTTGGAGACACGAGTTAACGGCAAGGTTCGTCTGGGAACCCAAGCGCTGGACGACATTAATATCCGCGGCGTGACCGCCAACATTGCCGACATGGATGTCGAGGAACCTGAAACCGGCCGCTATATAACCGATGCCGACAATGACGGGAGAACAGAGGTTACATTCATCGGACAAGATGTGGCCACCAAACTGTTTCCCACGGTCGATCCTATCGGCAAGACGATCTATATCGACGGCAGGGGTTTCCAAGTGGTGGGCGTAGCTAAGGCGATTGGAACGGTCTTCGGACAATCTCAGGACAATTTTGTCTACATCCCAGTGCGGACGTTGCTAAAACGCTACGGCGAACACGGGCAGAGTCTGGATATGGCCATTAATATCCAGGCGCGCGGCGCGGAGTGGATGCGGGAGACCGAGGATGAGGCCCGCACCATGATGCGCGCCCGCCATCACCTCGATCCCAAGGCTGATGACAATTTTGGTATTTTGGCGTCTGACACGATTATGAGCTTGTGGAAGAATCTGACCGGCGCCATTGCCGCGACCATGGTGGGAGTGGTTTCAGTGTTCCTCGTGATCGGCGGCGTCGTGATCATGAATGTGATGCTGGCCAGCGTGACCGAGCGCACCCGCGAGATTGGCGTGCGCAAATCGCTGGGAGCTAGAAGGCGCGACATCATGATGCAGTTCCTGGTGGAATCCGCGGTGATGTCAGCTGTGGGAGGCGCGACTGGGATTGCCATTGCCTATCTTCTGTCTACGTTGGTGAGGATGCTCACGCCTGTGCCGTCACAGGTGCCGATCGGTGCGGTGATTTTGTCGCTCGGAGTCTCGACCATCGTGGGATTGTTCTTTGGGCTTTATCCTGCGAACCGGGCGTCGAAGCTGGATCCCATCGAGGCTCTGCGGTTTGAGATTTAGCCTGGCTAGAGACGTAGCAAGCCACGTCTCTACAGAGGAAGGTAGAGACGTGGCTTGCAACGTCTTGTTTTAAAGGTTGAAACCATGCGGATTGAACTCGGCGAAAGCACGCGCCTGGCGTTTGATTCTCTTCGCCAGCACAAAATGCGCTCCCTGTTGACCGTACTGGGCGTCGTCATCGGAATTATGGCGATCGTCGCCGTAGCCTCCATCATGGTGGGCTTGGACCGGGATATTCGCGGATTTCTTGATCAATACGGCACCGACACACTGTTCGTTTTTCGCTGGGACTTCGGTTTTCGAGGGAACCTCACGGCGGAAGAACGCAACCGAAAGCCGCTCACCTATGAAGACACGATGGCGATTCTGGATGAGTGTCCTGACGTGAAGGATGTGACGGTCGAGGTTTCCCCGCGGCTGGAACCGGGCCAGCCCATCACTGTGGTGCCTGCGCGCTACAAACGGAACGAGGTTTACGGAATTCAATTTACGGGCACGATTCCATCCTACGAATGGGTCTACAACGCCAACCCGGAAAAAGGCCGATTCTTCAGCGAAGCGGAAAACCTCCATCACATGGATGTGGCGGTGATCGGCCACGATCTGGCGACGGGGCTTTTCCACGAGGAAGATCCGCTGGGGAAGTCCGTCGAAGTGGGAGGCGCTTTCTACCAGGTCGTCGGCGTGCTGGAAAAACGTAAAGGCCAGTTCTTCAAAGACGAATCGGCGGACAAAGTTGTAGTCGTGCCCTACGGAGCCTACCGCAAACACAATCCCCAAGACGACGAAAACTTTATTGGCGCACAAGCGTACCCCGGAAGAAAGAATCAAGCGGAGGACGAAATCATTGGCCTGATGCGGCGGCGCCGAGGGGTTGGAATTGCTAAGGCGAATAATTTCGCGATCTCCAGCTCCGAGGGGATCGCGCGCCAATTCCGTCAGATCACCGGAGCGATTGCCATCGCTGTGGTCGTCATCAGTTCCATCGGACTCCTCATCGGCGGAGTTGGCGTGATGAACATTATGCTGATGTCGGTCACGGAACGTACTCGCGAAATTGGAGTGCGCAAAGCCATCGGCGCCCGGCGTCGCGACATCATCCGGCAATTCCTCACCGAAGCTATTACTTTGACGGGCACGGGTGGGATCATTGGCGTCTCACTGGGAATGGGAATCAGCTTGTTGATCAACAAGCTGTTGCCAAGCTTGCCCTCGGCGGTACCGCTATGGTCGGTCATTGCCGCCGTGACGGCTTCGATGAGCGTTGGCCTGTTCTTTGGGATTTATCCTGCGATGAAAGCCTCGCGCTTGGATCCTGTGGAGGCGTTGCGCTACGAGTAAAATGGTGCGTGCGGAGAGATTCTGAGCGAAACAGTGTGCCGGTTTTGAGCACAGATTTCCGCAAATGAGAATCATCCTTTGTTTCACGATCGCTTGCTGCACCGTTAGCTGCCATCGCCCGTTTTCGCATGGTCCAATAATCGACGGCTACGAAGCGGCGGCGTGCATTCCGGTTTCGGCCAATCGCAAAGTGCGAGGCCCTCATACTCGCGAGTAGGAAACCCTCGTAACGCTCAGCGATGCTTCGATGGTGATGGTTCTTGGGTACCAAATGCCGGGTGGCCGGGTCACAGTTCGCTACCTGAGGACGGGTCGCGAATTGGAAGCCGCTAACGCTGGCGATTACGTCTATCCCAGCGATGTGCGTTTCAACCCGCAAACGAATCTTTGTTTGTTAAGGCATCGGGCTTGGCGGGCGGAATTGCCCATGAGACTTGGCTGTTTGAGTACGATCTACACGGCCAGCGTCTGATTGAACGTCGACGTGTTGCAGACACCGCGCTGCCCACAGAATGTCCCGAGTCTCGCTGACTGTTCGGTGGCTGATAATGATGGGGAAAAATCGCGATACCCTTACCGCAAAAATCTGAGAGTTCAACAATCCGATACCGCGCGATTCTAATACTGACTGAAAATGGTGCGCCCGGAGAGATTCGAACTCCCGACCTACGGCTCCAGAGGCTGTCAAAACATCATCGCCCTTCCAAGAATTTCGACTATGCCAAGGACTCGGTTGTCCGCTGAAAGTCATTAATGACCCGGCCATGCAAGCGATGGGTTCATACCAGGGGGCGGATGCTTTTTCCCGGACTCGGATCGTCAACGCTCGTCACCATCATGCCTGATTTACGCGCTCAAGCAGTGCGCAAATTAACCCGCGACTCACAACATCGGGTTCCGATACTAACACTCGGACCGGGGGGAGAGCCGATGCTCTTATTTCGGTTTCACGTGTCTCGAAAAAAGATCTCACTGGGTTGTCTCGAAGTCAGTTTGGGACGGCCTCAATCAAACTTTGCGGTGCCATCGTCGGGACGATCTTTGTAAGCTTGTAGCCAGAGGCGTCAAGCAGTGCGCGGAATTCAGTTTCGGTGCGTTCTCGTCCTCCGGTCATCACCAGCATATTCAGGTCGAGAAGCTTACTGAAACAATTGACATTGGTATGCGGCACAACCATATCCACCATCAATACCCTGCTATTCTTGGTCATCGCTCTACGGCAATTTCCAAGAATTGTAATGGCACGATAATCGTCCCAATCATGAATCACACCGCACAAAAGGTAAGCGTCTGCTCCTTGTGGAACCGAGGCGAAGAAATCTCCGGTAACGTATGAGCACCTTTTGCCCCATGAGTTGCTGCCGGGCTGTTGTGTTGACTTTTCGATTGTCGACGCTGTGTCGAAAACCGTGCCTCTCATGTCGGGATTGAACTGCAGAATCTTCTCCAGGAGCGTACCCTGGCCTCCTCCGACATCGACGATGGAAGAGATTCCTGCAAAGTCGTAGGCCATCAGGATCGCATAAGCCAGCATGGATGAGAGGTTCGTCATACCCTTGTTGAATGCGTCAGCTGCGCTCGCATTTTGCTGCAAATAGTCGAACAAGCTCGTTCCGAACACTTTGTTAAAGGCCGGAGATCCGGTTTGGACGCTGTCAAGAAGGTTCCCGCACGCCTGGTAGTGAATTTCACCGATCGTGATTACCATCGCCCTAAGCGATGCGGGAGTGTCCGTCCGGAGTCTCTCGGCGAGGCGGGACAGAGCGAAGCGTTCTCTGCCGACGTGCGAAAAGACGCCCACGCTTGCCAAGGCCCGCATCAGACGGAAGAGCGACGGGGCGTCTGACTCAGTCGCTGCGGCCAATGTGACACACGTCTGTGGCCCGTCTTTCAGTAAATCGGCGATACCGAGCTTAGCTGCGACGTAGATCGCTTGGGATATCCAATAGCCAGTTGCCATTTGGAACAGTGCAGTAGAAGATGAATGCCATTCTTTCGTGGACGCGACTCTCCCCGGAAATAATCGATCTCGCAGAAGCGGCTTCATCTCAGGCCACAAACCCATCCGCCTCGCCCGATGGAGAGCCTGGAGAAGTAGCCAGAGAGGCAATCGGCGACCTACCATCTGAGGAGCGCTACCTCCGCGGCCATACCTGGTCCTAATGCGACCATTACCCCGAAGTCGCCCGCTCGCGGATCGCCGTTGCGAACGACTTCTTCCAGGACAAACATGACTGTGGGCGACGACATATTTCCGTAGTTTCGCAATACGGTTCTGGAGAAACGCAACTGGGTATCGGTCATGCCGAAATGTTTTTGGACGTTGTCGATCACCTTGCGTCCGCCCGGATGGACAACCCAAAAGCGAATCCGAGACCGGGAGAGTCCGTGCCTCTGCAGCAACGGCTGTAGTGCCGCTTCGATCATTGGACCAGCCAGGTGTTGGATCGACGCTCCGAGCACGATTCGCAGCTTGCCGTCGCGATGCTGAAGTCCAACTTCTTCGATATGTTCGGTGTCGATGAAAGACTCAAAATCAATAATTTGCGGATGCTTGCGATGGCCCTGTGGTCCGCCGCTAAGCAGAAAGGCTGCGGCGCCGTCAGCGCAAATCGCATTACCCACCACCGTTTCGAGAGTGTTATCGACGTAATAGCAAGCAGAGCAAATCTCGACTGCTAGCATTAATGCTTGGCGATCCGGATTCGCACGAACAAAATCAACCGCCCGCTGCAAAGTCGGAAGGGCCCCTGCACAACCGAGTCCGATGATGGACGCCCTTTTCACGCTGTTACTAAACCCCATATGCGCAATCAAGCGGCTGCCCACATCCGGACACACGTAGCCTGTGCAGCTGCACACTGCCAGGAAGCCTACATCCTGCACCGTGGTTCGGGCTGAATTCACGCAGTTGAGAATCGCGCGGCAACCCGTTCTGATGGCGCCGCGCAAATAGCGCTGATTCAGTTGGTCAGAGCTCTCATCTCGATTTGGTGGGCCTTCCAGATAAAAATGGCGATAATCGATATCGCTATTCAGAAATATCTTCCGAATGCGCTCGCCCTGGTAGCCCGCCGCATGAAAGGTTTGCTCCTGGGTGAGCCTAACCGGCGGGTTCGCTGTTCCGATACTGAGAATGCGAGGATGGTTCACTAATTCCCAACCAATTCTTGAGCGATCTCAGTCTTGTCGTCCTGACGCGCAGCATCGATCTCGGCGCCGAGCTGAGACTTTATGCCGCGGGTCGCTTTCTCAAGTTCCGCTTTAGCCCGGGCCACATGCCGCAACATGGTGTGCAGCCGCTTTGGCCCCAATACCACGAGTCCGAGCATAAACACGAACAGGATTTCCGTTCCAAAACCCACGATTCACCCCTTGGTTGTGGCTTGGTCGCTGGTAATGGTGGTTGTATTGACCGGCTTCTCTTCCTCAGCTTTCATGGCTGACTTGAAGCCGCGGATGCCTTCTCCGATTCCTTTGCCCAGCTCAGGAAGTTTCTTGGGCCCGAACACTAGCAGGGCAATTCCGAAAATCACCAGTAGATGCATCGGTTGAAACAATCCTTCAAACATACGGCCTCCTTAGATCGAGTGAAAAACAGATCGAGTGAAAAACAGTTTGAGTGAAAAAATCTCCACACCAAGTCTTCAAAAAATGCGGGCACTGCAACCGGTCACAGATACAGCACCCGCCCAGACAGCAGGGGAGAGAGCTTGAAACAAATCAAAAGCCCCGTCGAACCGAATCAGCCTCAACAGCCAGCCGGTTCACCAGGGTGAAGAACGACTGCGACTGACCATGGAACAACAGGTCAGCCGTGAAAGATTTGATAGTGGCGACTGCTCCTCCGTTCTCTGTCGACGTAGGCCGGATCACGGAACACTGCGGCAGACTCTTGCTGATAAACTCGCACGGCTCAGGCAGGATCAGGTTGGTCTGGTCGAGCTCTGAGTGGCGGGCATTGAGATCCGGGAACGTCAGACCGGTTTCCGGATCAGTCACCCCGGCCAAAGGCTGAGAAACCGCATTGCCGGCCTTGTCATGCCAGAGTCCGAAGTGGTCGATTTCGACTCCGCCAATGCTGATCAGGATTCGCAGGACTTCAGCATCGGTTGCCTTCAAGGCCAGCGTGGGATATAGGCTCGCCCCACCCTGTTCGATGTAGGCAAAGTGAAACCCCGCCGTGTTCGCGATCGCCTGCATGCGAGCCTCTTGCGGGGTCGCGGGCGGAACTGGTTGAGGCTGGTTGGGAGGAGTGTCGGTATCGTTCAAAGGTATGGCTGGTTCATTCTTGATAACAAACGGTCCTTTGAAGTGGGTGCCGAAATCGGGGTTCTGTGAGCTGCGATAACGCGTGTACCAACTCAGGTCAACGTTGAGATTCATCAGGTTGGTCAGCCTTCCGATGTTCTTTGCGCCAGTCGCTTGACTGCTGGGCAAGGTGCGGAACACGTCGAGATCAACCGGCTCCACTCCCTTGGAGATCAGGTAGGCATTCAGGAAGTCCGCGTGGCTTATTTCATCGTCGGTGTTATCCGCGATGTATTGCGCCATATCGCCATCAAGGTTGCTGAGCGCGGCTATGTAAGCCGGATTGCCCCCTTGGACTCCTCCCAGTTCGTTGTACTGTTGCCACAAATCAGCCTCTATGAGTTCAACCGCCGCGGCGAACCGGAGTAGCGCAGCATCGCCATTGGAAAGCTTGCCTGCGCTGCGCGTGGTCTGCGCCTTGCCCTCCGTCGCCAATAAAACGCCGGCCGACAAGGTTGCACCGGCGATCCCCAGGCCCTTGAGAAATGAACGTCGCTTGACCACGCCTTGCCAGTGACGTTGAGCATTTTCTCCCGTCGAAGAAGGGCTTGCTTCAGATGAGCTTGCCTCGGACACCATCGTAGATTGAGAATTCTCTTCTTTCATGCTTTACTCCAATTCCTTTCAGTTATGATTGTGTTCCAGCAATGTGTGAAACTCCGCTAGTCGAGCAATATTCCCCAATTCCAAAATATTTGTCCCGACAACAATCTTTTGACATTCCGCACCGCGCGGTTGGTTGAACGTCCAAAAATTGAACACAAGGGCGCTCATACGATCGTGAGCACAGAGCCGGTGACTGGATTTCAGGAATCGAGTCTTAACTGGAGAGAGCTTGTAAATTTTATTGTTAGATAATTGTCACGTTGCCCGGCTAGGGCGATTACTCGCTTGAGCTAGACGGCACCCGTCCTGCGCTCGCGTGCTGAATTCACCAGCCAAGCCACTACAATGCTGATGGCGTAGAGTGCAACCATTGGCGCAGCAAAAAGGCACATGTTCAAGATGTCGGTGGTTGGGGTGACAATTGCCGCGACAACGAAAATTACGAGTATGGAGTACCGCAAATTCCGCCACATCCAGCGAGCCGTAATCACGCGCATCAAAGCGAGAAAAAACACGAGAACTGGCATTTCGAAAATCAGTCCGAGACCAATGATGATCGTCAGAAAGAGTTTCGTGTATTCCCCAATCGTAATCATCGGCTGGAAGCGCAGGCTGTAACCGATTAAGAAGTCCAGCGATGCCGGGTAGACCATTGTGTAACCAAAAAAGCCCCCGCCTATGAACAAGCCGACTGTGCTCAGCAAGAATGGTAAAACATAACGCTTTTCCCTCCGATACAATCCGGGAGCGATGAACAACCACAATTGATAGAACACGAATGGAGAGGCTGCGAATAATCCGGCAACAAACCCAACCTCCAAATAGAGGTTGAAGGGCTCAGTCGGGTTTAAATACACCAATCCTCCGCTAAACCCATGGTGGCGCAGCGCCTGAATAATGGGTTGCTGCATTAGACCGAAAATACGGTCAGCGAAAGACCAGCACGAGAGAAAACCGGCAAGTACCCCAAGGATTGAAAAGATAATTCGTTTTCTCAACTCCTCCAAATGAGCCAGGAGCGGCATGGAGTCCATGGATTGTGCGAGCGGAAAGACAGCTGTGTCAGCCATGCTTACCAACCGTCCCTCGGGACCGTGGAATCCCGGTACGCAGTCTCGATCCTCTGCCAATCCTTCAAGTTTGCGTTATTGATTAGATCGAGCGAGGACTGCTCTCGGAGCGGCGAGATTTCATCGGCGTATGCAAAACAGAACGCTATAACGAGCATTGCAGCCAGCCCAATGAGTCCGTACATGGTTAGTTCAAGCATTCTGACCTCTCTTTGCATCTTCTTGCGCTCTCTCGGTCAACCCGAACCGACATGTGTCCAGAATCGCCTATGGCCCAGCACTACCGGAATGGTGCCACATACCATGCGCAGTACGTTCCCACTCCACTGATCAGAACAATCGCCCAAAGCGCCAGCTCGGTGCGCATCCACCACTTCCAATGTTTGAAGCGCAGCCATTGTGGAAGGACGTTCGTGCCGGCCACCATGACGATATAGAGTCCCAGAAGCTCAGCCGTTATTCCCAGAACCGCGTGTATTGTCGCCGCCTCGTAATACCACTTATGAAAAACCTTTGATAGCGCGGGCTTCACCTGTTGCTGAAATGACGGCCACATCACCAGTCCGATCATCAACAAGTTCAAGACAAGTACCGCCGTCTGGCAAATACCGTGAGCCTTGTAGCGTTTGTGCCTCGCGAGAATCGCGCCTAAAGCGAGTGCAACTCCCATAATGAGTTGCACGACGAGGTTGAGATCTGCCCCGAAAGTGGCGCCGGTACCGAGAAAGCCTTTCATTGGAAATAAAGACAAACGCTAATCGTTTGCTCCGCCCACCGATTTCTGATCTCAATAGCCGGCAAACTCTTCTGTCCGAATATCGTCTTCATCTACGCCTGCCTCATTAAGCGTTCGGCGTGTTGCTGCGACCATCGTTGGCGGCCCCGCTATGTAATAGATCGGACCTCGCACAATTCCTACTTGTGTGACCAGCATTTCCGCGCTTATGTGTCCGGTCTCCCCCTTCCAACCTCGATAATTCTTATCGGTACGCGTGAGGGTTGGAACAAAGCGAAACCTTGGATTTGCACGCTCTAGCTTCCAGAGCGGATCCATGAACGCGGCGTCCTCCAGGTAGCGGTTCGCATAGAACAGAACAATAGGATGACGAAGCTTCTCCCCTGTTGCGTAAAAGAGCATGCTCAAGAATGGAGCGATCCCGATGCCGCCGGCGAGGAAGACAACTGGCCTGGCTGTGTTGTTATGGAGGCTAAAAGAGCCCATTGGTCCTTCAATCTTCACACCACTACCGATCGGCAGGATGGACAAAGCCTGCTTGAAAACTGTATTTCGCATGCGAGTCGTGACTAGAAGGTCTTTGTCGAACGGAGAACTTGCGATGGAGAAGGTGTGCGTGAGTCCGCTTGGCGACCCATTCTGAGAATCCGATATAGTCAGGTCAATATACTGTCCAGCCTTGTACACAAAGTCATGTGGCTTTTCAAATTGAAAAGCCATTGTGCCTTCGGCAACGTCTGTTCGACCTAGTAGCGTGCTTTGATAAGCCCTCATCATCCGTCCTTGTAGTGCTTTTTGTTCCATTCGCCCAGAGTCTCTATTGGTCTCGACTGGCACAGTAGGAATCAGCCTCGTCTTCTTTAACCGGGGCGGTCGTGGTTTATTCCGCTTGTCACGCTCAAACGGGTGGAATTAACTCCATGTTGCTACGCCGGTCTCAAGCAACAATGGTCGGCGATGCAGATCATTGGCATATGCACGTGGATTTACCGGGAACACGTCGAGAGTTTAGGCCTCTGGGCGAAGGGCGCACCGGAGGCCTTTTGCTGGCCCTGTCCGTGCTGGGGTTACCTGCTTTTATTCGACCGCGGTTCTCCCGCGAATCAGGTAGCGTTTAGTTGTCCGCAACCAAACGATGAAAATGTGGGGCTGCTTGTACCGGGCGTTTACAAAAGGGTGACTCTACTTGCGCAGATTCCGCTGACTTGCTGAAGTATTTGTTAAGCCGTTCGCGAAGCTGCAACCGAGCCCGCCAAAGCCGCGACTTCACAGCGGATTGACTCAGGTTCAGAACCTCTGCCGTCTGAATGGTCGAAAGACCTTCGATATCTTGCAGCACGAAGACCGTTCGCAAAATCGGACTCAGCTCTTCTATGGTCTTGATTAGGATGTTTCGTAGTTCCGACACGCTGTAAAGTTCTTCGGCATTGGGAGCCCAATCGATGACCTCCCGTGGAAGCGTGTCCTCATCTGTCCCAAAATCCTCATCCAGGGACACCTCTCTTGTTCTGCGTTGCTTTCGCAGCTTCATTAGAGATTGGTTCAGAGTGATGCGAATCAGCCACGTCGAGAATCGGGAATCTCCTCGGAAGTCGCCCAGGTGTTGATAAGCTTTCAAAAAAGCTTCCTGAACCGCGTCTTGGGAATCTTCCCGGTTATGAGTGACGCTTTGAGCGATTCGGAAAAGTTTGCGATCGTATCGCTTTACCAGTTGCTCGAAAGCGGCAACATCCCCATTCTTGCTAGCCTGGACAAGTGTTAAGTCATCATTTGTCTCTGCTCGCACTCCGGATTGTGCCGGCTCTGCAGTCATAATGGCTCAAGGTACTTTGGAGAAGCAGTTCTGTGGAAGCAAGTAATGTTTCTGGAGACGTGAAGCCGTTCCCGTGCCATCTACGAGTCCGTGTTTCACTGCACTACGACCTTGCCGGTCATCCTCGGGTGAATCGTGCAGTAGTAGGGATATGTTCCTGCCTTGGTAAACGTGTAGGAGAATTTGTCATCGGTATCCAGCACTTTCGACTTGAACACACCATCCGTGCTGACCGACGTATGAGGTATGTCATCACTGTTTGTCCAGGTAACAGTCGTTCCAACCGGTACCGTGAGCGTCGGCGGCCCAAAAACGAAATTATCGATTTTCACCGCCGCGACAGCCGCGGATGAGTGGTCATTCGCCCTGACGCTGGGTGATCCCGCTAGCAGCAGGAGCATCGCGATCATCACGGGCGCGGTCAAACTTGCAACCCACACATTTTTCCTGTTCATTGTTCTGTTCCTTTTCTAGATGTGATGTTCTTGCTTGATGTTCTTCGTTCAGACCGAGCCCTCGGAATTTACTAAGGGCTGAGTCAACTACCTCCAAACGCCGCCTCCATTGCCCGAAGCCGACGAGCCCGAAATTCCGAGCGGTGAATCGACGATTGCGAGGCTGCCACCACTGACCACGTAGTTCACGTCGGTGATGCCCAGCACCTGTTGCAACTGCTCGGCTGGAACTTTCATCGGTCCGGCTGAGGGCGCTGTTCCCGGCGCAGGTTGAGGGAACGCAGTCGACATCGCTGTGTGAAACGAAACCCGGCCTTCGATCTTCTGCATGATCTGGTGAATGTGGCCGTTCAACACAGTCACAGAGCCGAAGCGTTTGACGTAAGACAAGGCTTGTTCGCTGTCATCGGTTCCCCAACCCCAATCGGGATAGATCGTCCACAGCGGAATGTGCGCGTAGAGCACAATCGGAGTGCTGGCGGAGCGGCCATTGAGATCGTCTTCGAGCCATTCCAGTTGTTCGTGACCGAGCGATCCCATGCCCCCAGCTTTCAAATTCGCAACGTTCACCAGGCCAACGAAGTGCACACCCTTGTGATCAAAACTGGACCACCCAGAGCCCTTTGTACCTTTTCCGTAGCGCTGGAGAAATTGCTCGCCGTTGTCACTGAGCATGTCATGCTCACCCGGTACAAAGTAGATCTGTTTGGCGGACGCTCCTTTTAATACTTGATCCAAGGTGTCGAACTCACTCGGTTTCGAGAGCTGACTCAGATCACCGGTATGAATGATGAAATCCGGTGAGTGAGGCATGGCATTGATCTTGTTGATCGCCGTCTGCAGAGTAGCGGTGACATCCGGATTTGCCGGTTTGTTAAACCCGATGTGGCTGTCACTTATCTGGACAAAGCTGAAGTCCGCGCCTTTGGCGGCGTCTTTTTTGCTGTCTTTGGCGAAAGCCCGCGATACCGGAATCCCGCCACTCATGGTCCAGACCAGGCCCGTGCCTGCCCACGCCATACACTTCAGGAATCCGCGGCGATCAACGCCATCGTTGTTGAAGTCTTGCAACTTCTGATCGATAAAATCTTGTTTCTTGTCCGGCATTTCTCCTCCGTGGTTTGTAACTTTCTGAGGTAATAACTGAGGCAGGTTGTTTTTATTCCCGTCTAAATTTGAAGACAGCGGAAGAGACCTTCTCGACGTAGTGCTGCAAAAAATCGACGCGGCTGGCCCGCGCCCGCCGCGTCTCGTTAGCCAAGAACTGGACCGTGATCACTCCTCTTTCGTGGTATGAAGCGTGAGCGTCTCGATGCCGTGGTTGTTCTGAAATTGAGCCTCGCCTCCGAAAATCCAGACGTTGCCTGCTGACGGGGTTACTCCAGCGAACAAAAAATCATCCAGGAAATTGCCCTTGGTGGGATTGGGACTGGGGACAATTTTCCAGCTAGTCCCGTTTCAGTGCAAGAGCAGGGTCATCTGGTGCCCTGATCCGCCGGTGGCTACCTCTCTGAAAGCGATATCGCCGTTCTTCTCCACGGCGAATCTGTTTTTGTTCTTGATTTGGTTGCAGTACACACTCGTGTTCGAGATCACTGCACGAGACCAAACATCGCGCATAACTAAAAAGTGGCGAGTTTGTTTCTCACCAGGAACTTCGCCGCCTCAGTCTAGCCAGGTAGGTTTACGCCGCTGAGAAAGCCGCCCAGATGCCTGGTTAAGGCAATGATGCCGACTGCCAGAACTTCAAGCGGAAGTCGGTAGCGTGGCAGAACTAATGTCCTGCGTCGCGCGCGAAAATGTAACCACCAGACAAACCAGATCATCACGGTCGAGATACAGGCGAGCACCAGGTGTATTAGCAGGATGCCTTTTAGTTTCTGTCCCTCAAGTTGGAATTGCCACGCGAGAATTCCCGTGGCAAGAACTGGCAGCGTTGACATCGTTGCCCCTACCAGGTTGTAATAGGCCGCGTCCGCCAAGCCACGGCGATCTGTCCATTGCGAGATAAGGTCGAATACGACCGCCGAAATAAATAGTGCGATCGGAAAATGAATGAGCACGACGTGTTGTGCGTGCTTAGCGAGAACTGCAGCCTTCAAATCGAAAGGATTTACCATTAGATGTACCTTTTTTAAACTTGCGGATTTTGCGTGATGGAGCATGTCTACCTCTGCCGGATCGCTCCTCGCGCAATGCCTTACCCTCCATAGCTGTTCGAACTGTTAGTCTGCTCCGAATCGCGATCCGTATTTGAAACGACCCATAGTCCCTCCCCATTCAGGACATAGATAAAACTCCGCTCGTCCTGAAGCCACTTGACCACTCCCGAGAACTTTTGCACGATTCGAGGAGCAGACGGGTTCGACAGATCCCAAAGTACAAGGTCATCATTGGAGGCACCACGCGTGGGAAGAACTCTGTTTTCCTCGACAATCGCCAGATCACCGGTTACGTTCATCCGGCTCGGCACAGCCGGGTTCGGCCAGGGAGTTACACCGACCGACTTAGGTTGAGCCGGATCGCTGACATCGATGATCGAGATACCTTGATTCTTTGCGTGTTGCACATAAACGTAGTACTTATTGTTCACTCGCCTCTGCATCACCATGTCGACTGCCGAGAGTTCACCAAAAGGAATGTGAGCAATTACGCGGCTCTCAGTGCGAGACCCATTGGGCTTACGCTCTTTCGCCGATGCGCTGTTGATCTTCGACCCCAGCAGAATAATAAGAACTGCCGAGCTGACTGCTACGAACCTGCTTGCACCGATATTGTTCATGTCCGTCTCCTGCGAAATTAGTCTCACCGGATGTAACGGAAGTTCTCACCTTTTTATTCCCTTTGCGGCAAATAGTATGTGATCGGCATGAGAACTAATTCGCGGCACAGCGGAATATAGCGACCGCACATCAGTTCTAATTTAGTGGTCGATGATTAGGATTCCAATGACAGGTTTAGTCAAAGCGGTCGCCAATATCGTTTTGTTCATTCTTGCGCCGGTCGTTGTGGTGTGGGTACAAGGCAGACTATCTATGGCTATTGAGACTATAGGGAAAGTTCCAATGGAGAAAAATGATGCCGAGGCGGCCTATCTCTAGGCAGGAAATCATGAGCAGGTAATGCCTAACCTCAGCCGCTCCTGCCTAACTCAGGCCACAGCCGAACGCGAATGACCAACGGGGTCATCGCGGTTTCGGTTGCCCTCGTGCGCGAAATACCGAGCCAGTGATTTATTTCCCGAAATTATTCTTTTTTGAAGGAATACAGCGACGCTTCCGCAGTTATACCCATTGGACGTGTCAACTGCGAATCTCCAACTCGACTCGTTTGAAGAACTGGCCATGCCGCTCTTCGACCAGTTGTACAACTTCGCGCACTGGCTCACACGTAATCGCGAAGAGGCCGAAGACCTGGTCCAGGAAACTTATGCTAAGGCCTTGAAAGGATTCGGGTCTTTCCAGCTAGGAACTAATTTTCGCGCGTGGATGTATCGCATTCTGCGCAACACTTTCCTGACTTCTCGCACGGGGCTGAAAGTGACGATGACCGTTCCTATCGATCCCGAGGAGGACGGAGCTGACCTGGCAGTTGAGCGCGACACGCCGGAGACGTACCTACTTGAGCAGCTAAACCGTGAGTTGCTGCAGAGCGCGATGGATGAGCTTCCCGTGCATTCTCGGGAGATCCTCCTTTTATGTGAGGTGGAGGAGATGTCGTATCAGGAGATTGCGGAAACGTTGTCGGTTCCTATAGGAACGGTGATGTCACGTTTGTCGCGTGCACGGAAAACATTGTCCGAGCGGCTGCGCCCGCAGATGCAACGCGGAGCTGTGACGACGATTACAAAGGGGACGAATTATGGTTTGTGAGTCTTGGAAGGCAAAGCTCGATACGTATATTGATAACGAGCTTCCGCAGGCGGAGATGTATATGGTCGATCGCCATGTCCGCAGCTGCCATTCTTGCTCGACGGATACCCTCGCGCGCGTACAGATGAAGCGCACCATTCAACTTGCTGGAAGACGTTTCACTCCGAGCACTCAGTTCCGCAAGCGTGTGCAACTGTCCATCGCGTCCAAACCGCAACGAAATCTGGGCCGAGTATGGATGTTCGCTGCGGCCGCAGCCTTCATTCTTGTGATCGCTGCCTTGACTTCGACTTATGTGGAAACTCGGAGGGCCGGAGGTCAGGTTTTCAGTGAGATTGCAGACTTGCACGTGGCGACGCTCGCCAGTTCAACGCCGGTGGATGTGATCTCCACCGACCGGCACACAGTGAAACCCTGGTTCCAGGGAAAGATCCCCTTCGCGTTCAATTTGCCGGAGCTCCAGAACTCCGAGTTTTCTTTGCTCGGCGGCCGGATGACCTATCTTGAACAAACGCCGGGCGCACATCTTATCTATGATGTGCGCAAGCACCATATTTCCGTGTTCGTGTTCCAGGAACGATCCTTGGCAGCGAGGTTGGACGAGAATTCTCTCTCTCCCAAGGAACTGCCATTCAACATGGAAACGTGGAGTCAAGGCGGCCTTCGCTATTTCGTGATCGGCGACACGAGCGCTGCCGACATCGATCATCTTGCGAAATTGTTCAAAACCGCCGGTTCGTAGATTCAACAGGGTCGATAGACGAAAACGTTGAGTTTTTCGTGAACCTTCCTCGTCGTGCCCCGCTGTTATCCCGGTCACGCCAGTGAGCCTTCTTGAGAGACAACCTAGAACAGCGCCAGGACACAACTAAAGATACTTTTTCCACAGAATATTTCCTCCGGCTGCAAGTTACTGCGTTAGGAGCCCAAATTTCAGCATCGTGCGGCACTGCCGCGGCCTTGCTGACCCCTTCACTACACCCTGCAGGGTGTCACAACAAATACCTTTGGAGGAATGCCATTCCATGATCCGTAAAAACGTCCTTCTCGCCGTGTGTAGCTCCGGCGTGATTGGTCTTGGCCTTGTTGGTCTCGCGCAACAGTCTGCACAGAATCCTCAGCCGCCCAAAATAACCGAGGCGCCTGCTGGTTTTAAAACACCCACACTATCCAAGCATCCCGGCTCAAAGAGTGTCAGTAATGGCATTCCCGAGCCGCCGCATGACACATTTGCTCTCGACCAGGCAAACTTCGAGTCCCGGGAAGGAAATGATAGTGGCCTCGGTCCCGTCTACAACGCCACCATTTGCGTTGATTGTCATCAGGGCCCCGTCACCGGCAGTCCCAGCCAGATTACCGAGATTCGTGCCGGGCACCTGGATACAAACGGAAATTTCGTAAACCCGACTATTTTCATCAATCACGGCAAGGACACAATTACCGGCCGCTCCCTTATTAACGACCGTGCCACTTGCGCTCGGGCGGAGGAACATCTGCCGGCCACCGAAAACATCCGCACGCTACGGGCGGTGCTGAATACGTTGGGAGATGGTTTTGTCGAGGCCATTGACGATCAAACTTTGATCAACATCGCCGCCGAGCAGCCGAAACTGAGCAACGGCAAAATTGTGGGCGAGACGGTCGAAGTTCCTATCCTGGAAGCTCCATCAGCAACTCGCATCGGTCGCTTCGGCTGGAAGGATCAACACGGTAGCCTGCTCTCCTTCTCAGCGGATGCTTATCTCAACGAGGTCGGCATTTCCAACCGCCTCAAACCCACAGATACGACGACCGTCTGCAAGACCACGAAAGATCCCGAGGATCAAGCAGACAACACCGGCCTGTTCGGGATTGACCACTTTGCCCAATTCATTCGCGGAACGCTTGTGCCGCCACGCGACCCAGAGCTGGTCCACCAGCCCGACGTCAAGGCTGGAGAAGCGCTATTCGCCAAAATTGAATGCAGCATCTGCCACGTGTCCAGGATCGTTACGGCTCCGCCGGGAACCGTTATTAACGGCGGAGCTTTCACTGTTCCCGACGCTCTGGGCAACAAGATCATCCATCCGTTCAGCGACTTCCTGCTTCACGATATCGGCACCGGTGACGGCATCGTGCAAGGAGGACCGCAGGATACGCAACACAAGCTGCGCACCGCAGCGCTTTGGGGAGTGCGCACCAAGACCCGCTTCATGCACGACTTGAAGTCAGAATCCTTCGAGTCAGCGATCCTCCGCCATCAAGGCGAAGCATCCGACTCGATTGTGCAATTCAAGCAGTTGAATCCTGAGGAGCGGAGTGAGTTGTTGAAGTTCCTAAGTTCTCTCTAGACCTGAGTCTTTCCGGGGCAGGCATTTGGAACACGAGCTTGCCCCATTTTCTGCGCCTAAACGAGAGGCGAAGAGGGCTAATTCTTGTCGACGGTGAATAAGCTGTTTCGTGCAGGTAGCGAGAACACGACCAGGTTCGCATCACAGCGCAGTTGATCGAGGCCTCCACGGACCAGCATTTATGGTCCCAGAGTTATGAGGGTGAGTTCCGCGATACCTTGACTCTACAAAGCAGAGTGGCCGGCGTCATTGCAGATCAAATTCGAATCAATTTGACGCCGCAGGAAACAGGCTGCCTGAAAAGCGTAAAGGTGGTTAATCCGCAAGCGTACGAGTCTTACCTTAAGGGGCGCTACTTCTGGAATAATCGAACGGTTGGCTGCCGGGTGCATTGGGACAGCAAATACAGACTTTGGTCACCGCCAGTGAAATGCTTCACAAAGATCAGAACAGGCGGTGTTACTGCATCGAGCGGTCATGCTGAGGGTTCGACGCCAGGTGGGAGAGGGGTTCATTCTCTGCTGCTGGGCATCTTCCCCGGTCTGCTGGTCATCTACATCTGCGGATCGGCCGACAGTGAACATGAGCAGCCACGAATCCGAGCAGGTATGAAAAACTTCAAATTGATCACGTCCGTCCTTGCTTTTGTGGCGACAATCATAGTCGCTGCTACTGCCGCCGACACGCCACCGATAACCTTCAAGTTCACTACAACCAACGTGAGGGGAGCGATACAAACCACTCCTGCCGGGGTCAACAATACGGGCGTGTCGGTCGGGCAGTACGAAGACAGGAGCAAGGTCTTCCACGGTTATCTTCGCAATGGCAAAAAACTGACCACACTTGATGACCCCAAGGGCTCCAACACCGTCTGCGCCAATCTCAATCCCAATGGCGAGATTTCGATTGTCGGTGCCTATATCAATTCCAAGGGCAACTCAGAGGGATTTCTGCATAAAGAGGGAACGTTCACAGACATCCCCGGTCCTGCGGGTGCAACGGCCTCTGCCGCCTATGGGATAAACGACAGCGGGGCAATCGTCGGCTTCTACACAGATTCGAGCGGAGCCACACATGGATTTCTATTAAGGGGCAAGACATACACGACTCTGGACGTGCCCGGCGCTTCGAGTACTGTGGCCCTGGGGATCAACAACACGGGCAGCATCGTTTTGTTTTGGGTGGATTCGAAAGGCGCGATTGAATCGTCGATTTACAATGGCAAAACCTACAAGACAATTAACGTCCCCGGTGCTGCAAGTTCGTTTGCCGAGAACATCAACAGTGCGGGAGACATTGTTTATGGCTGGTTGGATTCCAGCAACGTGAGCCACGGTGCACTGCTGCATGCGGGGAAATATTACAAGTTCAACTTCCCCAAGAGCGCACAAACCTACGGCGGTGGAATCAACGACCATAACGTCATCGTCGGAGGGTACCAAACCAAGAGCAGGGGGCGGTTCTCGGGATTCACCGCGACCTTCAAGTGACGTTTCCGGGCGCAACGTAATTCCAGTCTTTGTCCATCCCTTAGACTTAGCAGACTATCCTTGATTCGTTTGGAGGGCACCAATGTCGCCGCGCACGCTTTTTCTTAGCAGGCTGATCGGGCTGTACTGCCTTCTCGTCGCGCTATCCATGATCACCCGCAGACAAGCCACTCTGGAATCGATAACAGCACTCCTTCACGATCCAGCAATGATGTTCGTCCTCGGTGCAATTACGCTGGCAGCCGGGCTCGCAATGGTTCTCGCGCACAATCTCTGGTCGGGTGGCCCGCTGGTGGTGATCGTTACCCTCGTCGGATGGGTGACGTTGGTCAAAAGCTTGTCCTTTTTGTTCCTCTCGCCAGAGACGGAATCCGGACTCTTTCTTGGGCAGCTTCATTACCGACAACTGTTCTACCTGTACACAGCTATTTCGCTCGTTCTCGGCATCTACCTGACTTACAGTGGATTTAAGTCGAGGTCGCATTAGTCAGCACGCTACAAGGCTCCGAAGTGGTACCGTGTTTAACGTGCGAGACCTAAAACACCGAATTGCTCTTGTTACTGGAGGGAGTCGCGGCATCGGTGCCGGAATTGCATTGGCTCTGGCTCGGGCTGGTGCAGATGTCGCAGTGAACTACCGCCAGAACGCCGATGCGGCTGCCGCTGTCTGCGCAGAGATTTCTGGCCTCGGACGGAAGGCGTTGGCGGTTCGGGCCGATGTATCGGTAGCTGCCGAGGTCAAGCGGATGCTCGCCGAGGTTGAGACTCGACTGGGCGCTGTCGATATTCTCGTCAACAACGCCGGTATCGCTCATCCCCGCAAGTTGGAGGAGATTACAGAAGCGGAGTGGGACGAAGTGCTCACTGTCAATCTAAAGTCGGTGTTCTTGGTAACGCAGGCGGTAGTTGGCGGTATGCGACAAAGAAAGTGGGGACGCATCATCAACCTGTCTTCAGTCGCTGCACAGACGGGCGGGGCAGTGGGGGCACACTACGCCGCGTCCAAGGCGGGAATCATAGGGCTGACGCACTCCTGCGCTTCATCGCTTATTCGAGACGGTATCACCATGAATGCCATTGCCCCCGCTCTGATTGAGACCGATATGGTGACCAGCAACCCCAACGCGAACCCGAATCTTATTCCGATGGGGCACTTTGGCTCAGTGGGGGATGTTGCATCTGTCGCGGTGATGCTGGCGATGAATGACTACATGACTGGGCAGACGATTTCGGTCAATGGCGGCTGGTACATGAGCTAGTCCCACCAACTCTGCCCAACAGTCGGCGTCCCGTTCTTGGCATAGAGTCAACAGTGAGTGTCTCTTCCGATGCGAGTGCTGGCATGACGGTCACGAACCTTGTCTTCGCGCTGTTCTCCATCTTCGGCTAAAGTATTAGCCGATGAAGTTGATCGTCTTCGCCACGTTCTTACTCCTCACGATGGGTGCTGCCGCCCAAGATACAGGTGAGTTCGACACCAAAGCGGCTCAGCGGTTTGCGAATCTTGCGCTCGCGTGCATCCACAAGGAATATCCGAACCACATTAGCCATACCTTGAACAGCGATGCGGATGCGGCACCGCCGCGAAAACTGACGCCCGCATTCTATGGGTGCTACGACTGGCATTCCTCTGTGCATGGGCATTGGCTGCTGGTTCGTCTAATCAGGACTTTTCCCGATGCCGGCTTCGCGTCCTCCGCACGCGAAACCCTGCGGCAAAGCCTCACCGCAGAGAACATCGCACAAGAAGCGGCGTACCTGAGGGCCGAGGGACGAGCCACCTTCGAGCGTCCTTATGGGCTGGCATGGCTGCTTCAGCTTATTGCGGAACTGCGCGAATGGGACGACCCTCAGGCACGCGAGATGAGTGCGAACCTGCGTCCGCTGGAGGAGTCCGCACGGGGACGTTTGGAGGGTTGGCTCCCCAAGCTCTCTCATCCCGTGCGGATCGGCGAGCATGACCAAACAGCTTTTGCCCTTGGATTAGTTCTGGACTATGCACGCTCCACGGGAGATGAGAAGTTCACAGACCTGCTGGTGTCGAAAGCCCGGCAATTTTACCTCGCGGACAAAGATTGTCCGCTGGCGTATGAGCCTTCAGGTGAGGATTTCCTTTCACCTTGCCTTGGGGAAGCGGACCTTATGAGGCGTGTCCTGCCGAGCGATGAGTTCGCTCGCTGGCTCCGATCTTTTCTGCCTCAGATTTCGCTCCCGAAAAATGGCGCTTGGTTGCAGCCAGTGGTGTCGCCCGATCCCAGCGACCCCAAGCTGGCGCATTTGGACGGGCTGAATCTCAGCCGAGCATGGATGCTGGAAGGCATCGCTGCGGGCCTGCCCAAAGGGGACAAACGCTTGCCCACGATCAGGGCGGCTGCCGAGGAGCACAAGCGTGCGGGACTGGCAGCCGTGACAGGCAAGCATTATGAGGGCGGTCACTGGTTGGGGAGCTTTGCGGTCTATCTCGTCACCAAAAGAGGCATTCCCCAGAAGTAGCGGAAGCATTAAGCCGGAGCCTTACAGAAGTTCGCCTGGTGGCAGTGGCCATGAAAAATGGTGCGCCCGGAGAGATTCGAACTCCCGACCTACAGCTCCGGAGGCTGCCGCTCTATCCAGCTGAGCTACGGGCGCGCGCCAGTGTTTCCAGTGTACATGCGGAGCTTTACCCTATCAATTGGTGGATCGAAACTCGGCGTCAGGCTGCGGGTGGCAATCGCTACGCCATGACACCGTACTGAATATTCCGACTTGCAACTGACGACCAGTTAGTAGCGATTCCGCCCACCACCGCCGCCGTGTCCGCCGCGGCCGCCACGATCTCGACCGCCGCCTCCTCCACTCCCCGCACGCTCGACCTTCGGACGTGCTTCATTCACATTCAACGTGCGCCCGCCAATCTGAGAGCCGTTCAGCGCCGCAATGGCTTTCTCTCCGTCTTCCGCACTTGTCATCTCGACGAAGCCGAAGCCGCGAGAGCGCCCGGTATCCCGGTCAGTCATGATGCTGACTCGGTCCACTTGTCCATGTGCCTCGAAGAGTTTGCGCAGTTCGTCTTCTGAAGTGTTGAAGTCGAGGTTCCCAACAAAAATGTTCTTCACGCGATTGCCTCTGAGTGAGCTATTTGAACGTGGGCGACTTCGGCGCAAATGGGAGGCTGGTTGGCCAGGCCGACAGCCAAAGTTGACGAACAATCAAATGCGCAGGAAGTATAGCAGGTCTACCCTGTGTGGGAAGCGATTCCGTGGAATGCGAATTGTTTGGCCCATGGCGTTTGGAGAAGCTTGCATAATTTCAATTCAACCCCAGGCTTTTGATCGTCGTCTTCAGAAGCGCCGCCGAATGGCGAAGTTTCTCAATCTCTTCGTTGTCTAATTCAAGGTGAAGTACCTGCTCAACGCCGCCGCGATCAATAACCGTAGGCAGGCTGAAACACACGTCCGCGAGCCCGTGGTAGTCATCAATCAGACTTGAAATAGAGAGCACGGTACTCTGGTCGCGCAAAATCGCCTGCGTAATGCGCATAAGTCCGGCAGCGACGGCATAGTAGGTTGCACCCTTGCGCTCGATAATGCGATAAGCCGCATCCCGAGTCTGCAAGAAGATGTTTTCCATTGTTCGCTGATCGTAGGAAATGCCCTGAGCTTTGCAGAATTGCGGCAACCGCATGCCCGCAATATTGGCCGACGACCACACCGGAACCTCGCTGTCGCCGTGTTCGCCGATGATGTAAGCGTGGACGCTGCGCGCATCCACGCCGAAATGCTGGCTGAGCAGATAGCGGAAGCGCGACGTGTCGAGAATCGTGCCGGAGCCGATCACGCGCTCCCAACGCAGTCCTGAGAGCTTGCCCGCGGCGTAGGTGAGGACATCGACCGGATTAGTTGCGATGAGAAGAATGCCTTCGGGATTATGCTTGGCCACTTCGGGGACTATGCTGCGCCAGATCGCGGCGTTTTTGTTGATTAAGTCGAGACGAGTTTCTCCTGGTTTCTGGTTGCCGCCCGCCGCCAGCACCGTAACTGCGGCACCCGCGCAATCCGAATAGTCGCCAGCCCACACGCTCGTCGGATGCGCGAAGGGCACGGTGTGATTGAGGTCCATGGCCTCGCCTTCAGCCTTGGCGCGATTGGCATCGATCAGGACGATTTCAGCCGCAAGGCCGCTGAGCAGCAGCGCATAGGCGAAGGTTGAGCCGACGCTGCCAACGCCAACTATTGCGACTCGCGTGGGACGAAGATGTGCGCGGGATTCAGTGGTCATTCATTTTTTCCCAATCGATCATCTAATTCAACCCTGTCACTCTGAGGGGAATTTGCCCTCCGCTTGCTAAGGGACAGACGCAGTCGAAGAATCCTAGGTGCGGAGCGTACTATCAATGCGTCGGGGCATTCTCGGGATGCCGCAGCGGCTTTCATAATGAGAGTGCCTTGCGAGGTCTGCGAAAGTACACGCTGCGCAGGAAATCTTTCGACTCCGTTTGTTTCCGTGCTGACGCACGAAACATACTGCGCTCAAGATGACCAATATTTACTAACACCCATCCACTTTCCAGTATCCATCGCGCTGAAAGCCCAGTTGCAGCAGGCGGTTCTTGGGATCGTGTCGCTTGCCGCACTGGGGACACTTCAGATAGCGGCCCCACGCCGTGCCCTGGCGATCGTAGTTTTGGGAGACTGCGAAAGTTGCGCCGCAACTGCAGGGCACAAGGTAAAGTTTCAAGTCGGTACTTAGCGCCGCACTCGGCTTTCGACCGCGTGCCATCAGCGCTCTTCTTCCGCCATGGCCATCGAACTGCGCTTGCGCTTGTTAGCCTGTAGTACCTTCTTGCGCAGCCGCAGCGACTTGGGAGTGACTTCGACAAACTCGTCGTCGGCGATGAATTCAATCGCCTGCTCCAGATTCAGATTTCGAAAAGGTACTAACCGCACGGCAATGTCCGAGGTGGAAGAGCGCATGTTGGTCAGCTTTTTCTCGCGGACCACATTTACGTCGAGGTCGTTATCCTTGGCATTTTCGCCAACGATCATGCCTTCGTAAACATCGATGGTCGGGCCGATAAACAATTCGCCCCGCTCTTGCAGGTTGTAAAGAGAATAAGGAGTAGTTACGCCGGCGCGGTCGGAGACCAGAGCGCCCGTCAAACGGTGCGGAATCTCGCCTTGCCATTCGATGTATCCATCAAAAAGGGCGTTCATGACGATGGTGCCGCGCGTGTCAGTGAGCAACTGGCTGCGCAGGCCGATAAGTCCGCGGCTGGGCACGCGGAACTCGATCCGTACTCGGCCGTACCCGTGATTGTGCATGTTGAGCACTTCGCCTTTGCGAGCTCCTAGCTGCTCCATCACCACTCCGACGAACGATTCCGGCACGTCGACAGTCAGCTTCTCGACCGGCTCCATGAGCTTGCCATCCACGCGCTTGGTAACGATCTCAGGTTTTCCCACCATGAGCTCGTACCCTTCACGACGCATCATCTCAATGAGAATCGAAAGCTGCAGCTCGCCCCGGCCCATGACTACAAATGAATCCGTAGTATCGGTTTCTTCCAGACGCAAGGAAACATTGGTCAGCAACTCTTTCTGCAAGCGCTCCCGAAGATTGCGGGAAGTCACATACGTGCCCTCGCGTCCGGCAAATGGCGAAGTATTCACCGTGAACAGCATGGCAATCGTTGGCTCGTCAATGGTGATATGCGGCAATGGCGCCGGATTCTCCGCGTCGGTGATGGTCTCGCCTATGGTGATGCCCTCGACGCCAGCTACAGCGATGATGTCCCCAAGGGTGGTCTCAGTAATATCGGTTCGCTTCAACCCTGAGAAGGAAAACAATTTCGTGATTTTCGTTTTGTGCAGTGAACCGTCGAGCTTGGCGATGGCGACGTCTTCCCCAGTGTGCATGGTTCCGTTGAACACACGGGCAATCGCCAGGCGTCCCAGATAGTCGCTGTAATCGAGATTGGCGACCAGGATTTGAAGCGGCCCTGCAACATCGCCGGTAGGCGCGGGAATAGTTTCGACGATGGTCTCGAACAGAGGCTGCAGATTTACACCGCCACCTTTTATATCTCGCGAGGCGGTTCCGGCTTTGGCATTGGTGTACAACACCGGGAAGTCGAGTTGCTCTTCTTTGGCATCGAGATCAATGAAGAGATCGTAAACCTCATTCAATACTTCCTGAGGGCGGGCGTCGGAACGGTCGATCTTGTTGATCACGAGGATCGGTGCAAGATGAGCCTCAAGCGCCTTGCTGAGGACGTAGCGCGTTTGCGGTAGCGGGCCTTCGCTGGCATCGACCAGCAACATCACGCCGTCGACCATCTTCAGCGCGCGCTCTACTTCTCCGCCGAAATCGCTGTGGCCGGGCGTGTCCACGATATTGATCTTTACATCGTGATAGAGAATGGCCGTGTTCTTGGCCAGAATGGTGATACCGCGCTCGCGCTCCAGATCGTTCGAGTCCATCACGCGTTCGATGATGTGTTCATTGGAACGAAAGGTGCCGCTCTGCTGCAGCATGGCATCGACCAGCGTGGTCTTGCCATGGTCGACGTGGGCAATAATAGCGATGTTGCGAATGCTGGAACTCAAATGAGACTTCCTTCCCGAGGACCGCAACCGCGGCCTACTACTACTTTACTATGCGCGGAAGAAAGCGGTGGAACCAAGAGGGAGTGGCAGAAACATAATGGAGGCTTGGCGTCCCTGCCCGGGTGGACAGGCGAGGACGCCTGTTCTCCATTGGCGAAAAGGTTCAGCCCGCTGCGGCCGTGTGTTTTGGCAGGGGTTTTCCCGCCATTCGGCTCTCGGCCTCTTTGACTGCACGGCGGGCCGCCACGATTGCTTTACCAGTAGTCGATTCCGGGCCTTCGGAATCGGTGTTGGCGAAGAAAACGCGGTCCATCGGTTGCCGCACCAGTGGTTGCACCTTGGTATAAAGACCGGGCGTGGACATATATAAAGGATGGCCCCGACGGTAGAGGTGAACTTCGAGAGGATCCACATTGGAACCGGGAAAAAGCTTCTGAAAATCGCTGAGCACGCTGACAGCCTTTTTTCGTGCGCCTGCTTCGCTAAGCAGGGAACTGCGGTCTTCTTCGTTCAAAGGCGTGTAGCAGGTGAGGATGTTGTACTTCTGCTGGTAACCAGGCTGGTTGCGAATGGTCCAATCCGCCACAATGAAATCGGTAAACGTGTTTCCCGGACACCACGTGTCGTAACTCTTGTTGAACACTGGCTTGTCGAAGATCAGATTTACGACGACGTAGGGAATGTAGCGAACCTGATGCATGGCGTCGCTCTGTTTCTCTGGCAGGCCCTGCATGATCCGCCGCGTAATAAACTTTGGAGTGGCCATAATGACGGTTTTCGCAGCCACCGTCTTCAGTTCCGCACCCTGCATGTACGTGACTTGCACTCCATTGTTGTCCGGCACGACGGCGATCGTGGTTGCGCCCACTTGCATGTGATCTGCGAATTGCGGTTGGAGGATATCGGCCAACTTCTTAGTAATCACGCCCAGTCCGCCGGGCCAGGTGTAGTACTCCGGAACGGTGTCTCCACCGATGTCCTGCATGCCCCCGATGCCTAGCGCTGCAGCCGTGTCCTCGGTCGCTGCTCCCCAGTTGGAAGGGCCGTAATTGTCCCACCACTGCTTTACCTCGGCGGGATAGCCCTTCATGAAATCGGAAAACGGAACGTTGTCGAGTTCCTGCGCGCGCTTCACTACATCGATGGCCAGCATGTCTTTTTTGAACTTCTTGAAACCCTCGCGCACAGATGTGGAGAATGGCAATTTATCAAGGCCCTCCGCCCAAGTGTTAGCAATCCATTCGCCTTTAATGATGGTGCTGTCTCGATCATTGATGGGCAGAGGCTCCAGGCCGATTTCTTTGGCGAAGCTGTAGGTGTATTCGCTCTTGGCTAGAAACGCCGACCCCGTAGCATAGGCGTTTCCCTGATACTCCATCACATAGGCATTGCCGCCCCAGTGCGGTTCTTTTTCCAGCAAGAGGAAGTCGCGGTCGCGCAACAGGTAGGCCGCGGTCAGTCCGCTAACCCCGCCGCCGACGATCACCACGTCGTGACGCGCCGAGACTGATGGCCGGTCGAAGATCTTGCCATCTCGCACCTGGTGGCAGATGCGATTGTCTTCACTTTCGACAGAAGGTACGAGAGGCGCCTCCGCTGCTAATAAAGAAAGATCAATCGGACAACCGGCCGCCACCGATCCCGCGACGACGAATTTAATGAAGTTTCTACGATTTGTAGTCATAAGATTCCTTGTGTAGCGCCGCTGTCCCGACGGTTGTCGTGGGGGCGTCCGCCCGCACATCCGAGGGCAGAATGCCCTCGGGACAGCCGGCAAGATGCCGGCGCTACAAACCTTACACAGCCTCTACCAGTTCAGCCGCAACTTCCGGCTTTCCTTCCGCATTCATCCGCAGTCGATACCAACCGACAATTGCAATCAGGGAGAAAACAAAAATGATGCTAGAGATGGCATTGATTTCCGGCGTGATCCCGCGCCGTAGCCGTCCCCAGATTTCGAGCGGCAGCGTGTTGTCACGCCCAATTAAGAAAAAGCTTACCGCGATCTCGTCCATGGAAAGCGTGAAGATCAGCAACGCGGCGCCGATAATGGACAAGCGCAAGTTCGGAATTGTGATCCGCCAAAACGTTTGCCAATAATTTGCGCCAAGATCGAGCGAAGCTTCCTCCTGAGCGCGATCCAGTTTCTGCAAACCCGCGAACACCTCTGTCGTGGCGACGGAAATCAAAGCCGTGCCGTGCCCAAGCACAATCGTCAGCAAGCTGAGTTTCACGTCGGCCTGGCGGAACAGCATCAACAGCGAAAGCCCGGTGATAATTCCGGGGAGGATTAGAGGCAGAAGTACAAGCCGTCGAAAAAGAGCCTTGCCTGGAAAGTTCGCCCGATCGAGAGCCAATGCGGCCGGAATGCCAAACAGCAGCGAAACTGCCATGGCTGCAACGGCGACGATCACGCTATTCAGGACTGATTCCCAGATAGCGTCATCGGCAAAAAGCATGCGGTACCAATCCAGGGTGAGGTTGTGGGGAGGGAATCCCCCAACCCCCGATCCGTTGAACGAATAAACGATCAAAGTCACGATTGGCAGATAAAGAAATCCGAAAACGGCGATGGCGTGCCACGGCAGCCAGCGAGAAGTAACATGAGCGGAGCTCATCGGAAGCTCCATTTCTTCTCCAGTTTTTCGGACAGCAAGAGCAATGCAAGCACCAGCAGCAACATGCAAAGCGAAATCGCGGCTCCTAGCGGCCAGTTGTACGCCGCGCCGAATAAGCTGACTACAATGTTCGAAATCATGATGCCGCTAGGGCCGCCAAGCAGCAGCGGCGCGAGAAAATCGCCGAGGCTGAGCACGAAGGCGAAAGTGGCTCCGGCGAGGACCCCAGGAATCGACAACGGGAAAATCACTCTCCAGAAAGTCTGCAAGGGAGACGCTCCCAGATCATGCGAGGCCTCAACCAGATTGCGCGGAATGTGCTCGAGTGACGCAAAGATCGGCAAAACAACAAAGGGCGTGTAGATGTGAGTGAGCGTGAGCACAACCGCAAACGGGCTGTAAAGCAGAAACTCCAATGGATGTTTTGTAAGATGGACGTACTGCAGTAAAGTATTGAGCACGCCATCGCTGCCCAGAATTGTCTTCCAGGCATAAGCGCGAACCAGGTAGCTAACCCACAGCGGAATAATTACCAACTGATAGAAGAGATCTTTTTTCGCGCCCGCATAGAACGAGAGGTAGTAGGCGAGCGGATATCCCAGCAGCAAAGAAAAGATCATGACGCGAGCCGCAATCCACATCGACCGAAAAAGAGTTTGCAGGTAAACATTCACGCGGATCAGTTCACGGTAGTTGTCCAGCGTCCAGGCGTGGACGATGGTTTGCGATGGCGAGACCGACCAGAAGCTGTAACAGAAAAGAAGAGCGTAGGGAACGAGTAGAAACATTGTTACCCACAGCAGGGGCGGCAACGTGATAGCGGCTCGGTACGCGCGGGAAAACATCAGCTTGGGCTGCCTCCCTCCTGGGATTGCCGCACCGGTACTGCATCCGCCGGGGAAAATTCAAATTGCAAATCCCCTTGGCGGGTCTCGCGAGTAGCAGTTCTCACCGACACCGTGAGCCCGTCGTCACAGGCAATCTGCAGTAGTTCAGTAGCGCCATGAAAAGCTTGAGTCAAAATCTTGCCGCGAAAGCGGACAGCGTCAGCGCCACCTGTTGGCGCCGCCAATCGAATATTTTCGGGCCGCAACGAAAACAAAGCGGGACCATCCGGCAAGTCGACTCTCCACAAAAGCGAGCTGCAACGCGCGATTCCGGCTCGAACTTCGCCGCGAAGCAAGTTGGTGTGGCCGATAAACTGTGCGACGTAGGCCGATGCCGGCCGGCTGTAGATTTCGCGCGGTGAGGCGACCTGTTCCAACTCTCCCATGCGCAAGAGCGCAATGCGATCCGACATCACCATAGCCTCTTCCTGGTCATGGGTGACAAACACGAACGAAATTCCAACTTCCCGCTGCAAAGATTTCAGTTCCACTTGCATTTGCCGTCGAAGATTCGCGTCCAACGCCGACAACGGTTCGTCCAGCAGCAAAAGCCGTGGCCGGTTTATGAGGGCACGTGCCAACGCGATGCGCTGCTGCTGGCCACCGCTAATGTTGGCCGGCTTCGAGTTGGCGAACGCAGTCATTTTAACCATGGCCAACGCTTCCGAGACTCGTGCCGTAATCTCAACTTTCGGCAACTTGGCCACGCGCAGCCCGTAGCCTACGTTCTCCGCAACCGTCAAATGGGGGAAAAGAGCGTAATGCTGAAACACCGTGTTGACGCGGCGGCGGTATGGGGGCAAGAGGTCGAGCCGTTCGCCCTCCATGAGGATCTCGCCTGAACTGGCGTTCTCGAAACCAGCGATGATGCGCAACAATGTCGTCTTGCCCGAGCCACTTTCTCCGAGAATGGTTAGGAACTCTCCTTCCGCAATTTGCAGGGAGATGTCGCGAAGCACGGGATTCTTCCCGAAAGACTTAGCAACATTACGGATGACAAGCAGAGGCTGCACGCCGGATTTGGCGGAACGAGCAACAGCGGGTTCGGTGGTGGTAGCCATCTGCTTTGGTAGCGCCGCCGTCCCTGCGGCTGTCGTTGGGGGCGTCTCACCCCATCCCCGAGGTCAAGATGCCGGCGTAACAAATTTATTGCGCTGCCTTCACTTCATTCCAGATTTCAACGTACTTAGTCCGACGCGGCACATCCTGCCAGAAGTAAATATGTCTCTGATAATTGTCCACGTCATCAAGGTGCAGGCTCCTGATTTGCTCCGGGCTCATAAACTGTGCTGCCTGTGGATTCGCCGGGGTGTAGCCGGTCACATCTGCGACCTTCTTTTGGGTTTGAGCCTCAATCATGTATTCCAGAAACTTATAGGCCAGTTCCTTATTGTCGCTGCCAGCGGTCACCATCAAATGGTCAATCCATCCCGTGGTATTTTCTTTTGGGATGGTTTCACCGACAGGAAAGTTGAGTTTGCGAAGCTGATTGGTCATCAGCGGCCATCCCATAGCCAAGATGACTTCATGATTTTGAAACAAATTTGTCAACTCGCCGCCGGTCGACCACATCTTCCGGATGTTCGGCTTCAACTCCAGCAGCTTTTTCTTGACCGCATCCAACTCTCCATCGCTGAGATCGTAAATGTGCGTGGGATCAGGTTTGTCAAAGCCCAGAACTTGCGCCGCCATGTATACGGTGGACAGTTCGTCCCAGACGGAAACCTTGCCGCGGTATTTCGGATCCCAAAACACATTCCAACTGTCCGGCGGTTGTGGAAATGCGGTCGTGTCATAAATGATCGGGTTTGGCCCCCACACGAACGGCACACCAAAAACTTGTCCCTTGACGCGAACCAGAGGCAGGGAAGCGAGCTGCGGCGAAAGTTGGTTGTAGCTCGGAAACTTCGAAAGGTCGAGCGGCGCCGCCAATCCTGCCACAGCAATCGATGTGGCCACATCGCTGGATGGTGAAATCACGTCATAGTTTCCCGCACTCCCGCCGCGCAGCTTGGCAACCAGTTCGTCGCTCGAACCCATGTACGACGCTGTAACTTTGCAATGACACTGCTCCTCGAAGCCGCGTACGAACGATGGATCGGCATAGCCTTCCCACACCAGCAGGTTGAGCGTTGGAGTCTTCTTAGTACAAGAGCCAAGCAGAAAAATGGATGTTGCTGCTAGCGCAACCAGGAAGTTTCGCGTCCTCAATGTTCCTCCATCTCCTCTCCGGATCCTAAAAAGTTGGCGGAGTGTTTACCCACAAAACCCGGGTCTCGGTGCGCCCCGGGTTGAACCAGCGATGGGGCGTCGCGCTCTCAAAATAGAAACTGTCGCCAGGCTTCAGGTGATACTCTTCTTCCGCTACTGATATATGCAATCGCCCTTGCAAGACATGGAGAAACTCCTCGCCTTCATGGGTGTACGATTCACCGCTGCCCGCACGGGGAGAAATGCGGAACAGGTGCGGTTCCATCACGGTGTTTCCCCAAGCCAGCAACTCCATCCGGACGCCGGGTCCTGCCTCGAGGACTTTGCGTTTTTCCGCGGGCACCAATCGGCTATTCGATTTCGCCGCATCGAAAAAATCAAGGATGTTGGTCTTGTAGAAGCGTGCCAGCTTTCGTAGAGTGCTCACGGACGCGCTCATATGAGAGCGTTCGAGGGCGCTGAGAAACCCGACCGAGATGCCAACTCTCTTTGCCACTTGAGCTAGAGACAGGTCGCGCCGCACGCGCAGATGACGCAGGTGTACACCGATCGCGCCGCTGGCGCCGTTCGCCGACGGCACCACACCTTCGCGCTTGAGCAATTGCGCAATAGCGGGCGCGTTCAACCCGCGCACCTTGCGCAAAAATTGCGCGCGCTTGAGCAGTTTGACATCTTGGGGAGTGTAAAGACGATATTTGCTGATCGTCCGGTGAGGCCGGGTCAGGCCAAGACTCTCCCACGAGCGGATCAGCGAAGGAGAAACACCCACTAACCGGGCCACGTCTCCGATTTTCAAGTAAGGTTGTGGGTCGGCGCCCTTCATTTCCAGAACTACGCTCCTGAAATGTCCTTTGAGCTTGATCACAGCACCATTTTTTACTTGACAGCGCGCGGCAGGTTCTCTAACCTTGCGCGATTATAGCAAGGTTTGATTTTCACGCAAGTATTTAGAAAATAATCTTTCCCCCGGATCGGAGGTTCGTAATGGCTTCGTTTGTGTCGCGTCGTGGGCCGCTTTTCTGGCTGGCTGTGATCGGGCTACTTCCCTTAATCTCCGTTGCCATATTCTCGCAGAGCACCGGTGGCCGGATACTCGGTCGTGTAGCCGATCCTACGGGCGCGGTTTTATCGGGCGTGAAGATCATTCTGGTAAACGAGGCAACAGGTGCCAGCCGGGACACGCAGACGAATCCCAGCGGCGATTACACTTTTGTCGAGGTCGTGCCCGGCAACTATCGAGTCGAATATGAGCTGGCTGGATTTAAGAAAAGCGTGCAGAAAAGCGTTACCGTCGATGTCAACCAGGTGGTCACGCTCAATCAGACGCTGCAAATCGGCGCCACTCAGGAAACCGTAGAGGTGACTTCGGAAGCGCCCCAGGTGGACACCACCAGCACCCAACTCGGAGCTGTCATCAATGACCGCTCGGTGAACGAATTGCCTCTCAACACGCGCGACACCTACCAGTTCTTGCAGCTTCAACCGGGAGTGCAGTCGCAGTTGGGCAGCAGTGGCAGCCTCTTCTATGGTTCAGATTCCGCGGGCTCGGTTTCCGTGAATGGTGGCCGTGGACGCTCCAACAATTTCAGTGTGAACGGCGGAGATGCCAACGACCAATTCGTAAACCTGCCCACGATCCAACCCACACCCGACAGCATCCAGGAGTTCCGCGTTATCACCAACACCTTCGACGCCGAGTACGGCAGAAACTCCGGAGCTGTGGTCAACGTGATCACGAAATCCGGGACCAACAATTTCCATGGCAATGTCTACGAATATTTTCGTAATAAAGTTCTGAACGCACAAGGCTATTTCAACACCGTAAAACCGCAATTTAATCAGAACCAGTTCGGCGGAACGTTTGGTGGCCCCATTAAAAAGGATCGTACCTTCTTCTTTGTATCGTATGAGGGGCGCCGCATCCGTCAAGGGCAGTCGGGTTCACAGGTCACCGTGCCGACCGGCCCAGAAAGAACTGGAGACTTTTCCGGCACCGGCGGGCCTTTTGCGGGCGGCATTGATGCGAGTTCTGGAACACCCTTCGTGGCCCAGGTCCTAGATGGGCGCTCCGGTTGTGACAAAGCACTGGGAATATCGTCGGTGACGGCTCTGCCGGTGCAGACGAATCCGGCGACCGGTTCGCCTTACATTCCGTGGGCTGAGGTCTTTCCGACGGGCGTCATACCAACTCCCTGCCAGGATCCGGTGGCTGCAAGCTTGCTCCAGAAATATATTCCTACTGCAAACGTCGGCTCCAATATCTTCCAGGCCGTACCTGTGGGAAGCGACTTCCAGGATCAATTCACCATCCGCTTCGACCACAAGATTACCGACCATCAGAGCTTCACCGCTTATTACTATTACACCGACGACGCGAATTTTCAGCCGTTCTCGTTCTTTCAGGCAGCCGGCGCCAATATCCCAGGTTTCGGAAGTAGTAACGACGCGCGCTATCAGCAAGTAAACTTAAGCCACACTTGGACCATCGGGAACGCCTTGGTGAACGAAGGGCGCTTTACCTACATGCGCGAGGGCCAGCGTGGCTTTCAACAACCACAGACCAACAACGCGGTGACCGCGTCGTGTTCTTCCGCGGTGCAACAGTTCTGCTTTACCGGTCTTTCTGATTCTTCGGCGATCAATGCCTTGGCTGGCAGTGCAACCGGCAATCCGTCTTTCGGTATCACTCCGGGGTTAGGCGCCACTCACGAGGGAGTGCCATTCACCACCATTTCCGGCGGCGCTGTCATCGGGAACAACTTCGAGGGCCAGTTGCCTCAAGTGGGGAACAGTTTTCAGTGGTCAGATAGCCTCACTTGGGTCAAAGGCAATCACACCATGAAGTTTGGCGTCGATGTCCGCCGGGCGCGTTTCGACCAGACTCTCTATTTCAATGTGAACGGCGCTCCTGTGATCAGTAGTTCGAGTTCAAACGCCGTGCTTACTTTCGATGGCGACAACTACGCTGGATACCTTTTGGGACTGGTAGATTCCTACACCCAGGGAGCCGCACAGAGTGAAGCAATCCGCAGCACGTCGCTGTATCCGTTCGCCGAGGATAGCTGGAAGATCAAGCCCAACCTTACATTGAACTACGGTCTGCGCTGGGAACTCGATACTCCGCTCACCGACATCCTCCATCACGTGCAGACGTTCCGCCCAGGGCAGAATTCGACCGTGTATCCGTGCACGCTGACTCCCGCAGAACAGGCAAGCTTCGGGCAGGCAAACTGCCTCAGTGCCGGTGTGCTCCCGACTGGAATCGTTTTCCCCGGCGACAAGGGCGTGCCCGCCGCGCTGACGCAAACCTACTACAAAGCTTTCGCGCCCCGCATTGGATTGGCTTACAGTCCTAACTATGACAGCGGTTTTCTCGGCAAGCTGTTTGGAAGCAATGGAAAGACCAGCATTCGCACAGGGTGGGGCCTGTTTTACAATCCCATGGAACAGTTGGTCATGGAGCAGTTCGGCGCCGAGCCTCCCTTCGGTGGGAGCACGTTCCTATCCGGTACCTTCTTCAATACGCCCTTCGTCAGCCAGGCTGGAACCATTAACCCCAATCCGTACAATGGAATTCTCAATCCCACCCCAGGTCAGCCGCAGGATTGGCAGAGATTCCGGCCCATCGAACTTTTCGGTGAATTCCAACCGCACATGCGGACCCAGTATACCGCCCAATACAACCTCAACATTCAGCGAGAACTGGCCAAGGATTTGATGTTGCAGTTTGGCTACGTCGGCTCTCAGGGCCATCGCCTGCTGGCTTCGCACGATATCAACCCATCCAATCCGCAAACCTGTTTGGACATCATTTCTCTGGCGAATACAAATCCCGCTAATGTGAGTTCTTTCGGCAGTCCCGCGACTTGCGGCCCAACCTTGGAAGACACTCAATTCAATATTTCGCCAGCTGCAGTTGCTCCTCCGGGCGGATTCCACGTCCCCTACGGTCCCAATGGCCCAACTGTAATTCCAGCGGGCGCCCCGATTGGTTCCGTTGCGCCGGGTGGCCTTAACCTGGTCGGGCTGCGCCCTTATTCTTCGCCCACCTGCAATCCGTTCAGTGGCGTCAACTGTCCTGCAGATGGCGTCCCGGTTTTTACCGACATCTTCGCAGAGGACACGATCGCGACCTCCAGCTACAACGCCTTCGAAGCCATGCTGGAAAAGCGCTTTTCGAAAGGTTTGCAATTCCAGGCAGCCTACACCTTCAGCAAGTCGATGGATGAGGCATCGAGCTTTGAAGAAACTCTCGATCCCTTTAACTTTAGAAATAGCCGTGCTCTATCGCTTTTTAACTCGGCTCAGCGCTTCGTGATCAGTTATTTCTGGGACCTGCCCATCCCCAAACACTCGGGCTGGGTGGGTAAGGTTGCTAACGATTGGGCGATCTCCGGGATTACGGAATTCCAGAGTGGCTTTCCGATCCGCTTGTCCAACGATTCAATCAACGCTTCCAGCGACACCGAGCTGATCAACAGCTTCTTCTTCGTCGGCACAGAGGCGCCGCAGAGGGTCGCGCCATTCACGACACTGAACCCCAAAACCAGTGGTGGGTACTGGTTCAACGCCTCCGATTTCGCCAATCCAACGCTGGGTCAATTCAACATCGGAACACAACGCACCATCTGCTGCGGCCCAGGGCTGAACAATACGGACTTTTCGGTACATAAACTGATAACGCTCACGGAGACCAAGTACCTGCAATTCCGTGCGGAGATCTTCAACATTGCCAATCACACGCAGTTCACGAATCCTGATGGCAATTTAGGCGACGGCGCGCTGTTCGGTAAAATCACTTCGGCCCGCGACCCACGTCTGGTGCAATTCGCGTTAAAATTGTTCTTCTAGCCTGAAACCGGGCGGCCCTCGCGCCCGGACACATTCTAATGGCCGCACAAGCGGCTTGAGATCTCTGGAGACCCGGATGTACCCCGAACTGCAAAAGGAGCTCGACACCTTCGAGCGTCGCACGCCCAAATCCGCCGCATCCCACAAGAAAAACCTGAAGCGCATCCCGCTCGGCGTAGCCAGCAACTACCGCGCTTACGATCCTTATCCGATCTTCGTGAAGGAAGGCAGCGGCTCGCATTTCCGCGACCTCGATGGCAACGACTACATCGATCACAACCTTTGTTTCGGCGCACTGATGGCCGGACACTGCCATCCCGCGGTCATGAAAGCCGTCGAAAAGCGTCTGAGCACCGGCACCATGTTCGGTATGCCGCACGACATGGAATGGGAGCTGGCCGAAGAAATATGCAATCGCTTTCCAGTTGAGATGGTCCGCTTCGGCAGCAGTGGGACGGAAGCAACGATGCATGCCGTCCGACTGGCCCGCGCCGCCACCGGCCGGGACAAAGTTCTCAAATTCGAAGGCGGATACCACGGCCTGCACGACGCCGCGCTGGTCAGCGTGAAACCGCATGCCCCAGAGTTCGGCGACCCGAATGCTCCAACGTCAGTGCCTGGCGGCCTGGGAGTGCCCAAGGCGAGCATCGCCAATGTCCCGGTCGCTGCGTTTAATGATCTCGCCAGCGTCGAGCTCCGCTTCAAACAGAATCCCGGAGAAATCGCCGCCATCATCCTCGAACCCATCATGATGAATGTCGGCCTCTGCATGCCGCAGCGCGGATTCCTCGAAGGCTTGCGGGAAATCGCAACCAAGAACGGCGCGCTGCTGATCTTCGATGAAGTAAAGACAGGAGCCAAACTCGGCTGGGGCGGAGCCTCAGAATACTTTGGCGTGAAGCCCGACATGATCTGCCTCGCGAAATCAATCGGAGGCGGTTTGCCGCTGGCAGCCTTCGGCACCCACAAGTCGGTCATGAATCTTATCTCCGAGCACAAGGTCTTTCACGGCGGTACTTACAATACGAATCCAGTCTCGATGGCCGCGGGTCTGGCGACATTTCGCGAAGTGCTTTCGCGCGCGAACTACGCCCATGTGGACAAGCTCAGCCAAAAGCTCACCACCGGCTATCGCAAGACCATAGCGAAAGTTTCTCTGCAGGCCTACATCGCGAGCGCGGGCGCCAACGGAGCTCTGATGCTCTATCCCAAAGAAATCCGCAACTACCGCGATTGGACCACGATCGACATTGACCTTTGGCGCCACTATTGGTTCGGAATGGTAAACCGTGGTGTGATGGCGCAACCCTACTGGTGGGACGAGCAATGGACAATCTCGGTCCAACACACCGACGCCGATATCGACAAGCATCTGGCAGCGTTCGAAGACGTGGCACCAGCGTTGGCCAAGGCCCAGCAGGAGCGCACGGCAGAAGTGGTGGCCCACTAAAATCACGTGGGGACAGCCGCTCTCGGCTGTCCAGCGGAGCAAAGCTCCGCAGCGGTTTCGGCGCAAGTTAGGTTGCGCCGCATGTACCTTCACCACTTGTCATTCCGAGGGAAGCAAAGAATCTGCAGGCCTACGAGCCAGGAATACAGATTCCTCGCTTTGCTCGGAATGACAATCAGGAAAAATAGGGACCGACTTGTCAGCCACTGCCCAAGACGCCAACCAACCTCACCTCAAGCGCGTGCTCGGCCGCTTCGATCTGGTATTGCTCTTCGTGGTCGCCGTCTTTAACTTAAACGTCGTCCCCAGCATTGCCGCTAATGGCGGTGTCACCGTCTGGCTCTGGATCATCGCCTTAGTCCTCTTCTTCTGGCCGCAAGGCATCGCTGTAATCGAACTAGCTCACCGCTATCCCGGAGAAGGCGGCGTCTATCTCTGGGCAAAAGAAGTCTTCGGAGACTTCCACGGATTCCTCTCCGGTTGGTGCTACTGGACCAACAACATGCTTTACGTGCCGACGGTCATGCTTTACTTCGTCGGCGTCTCGGTCTTCGCCATGGGCCCGGGCCACGCAGCCCTTGCTGACAACAAGACCTTCGCCATGGTCGCGTCGATAGCTCTGCTGGCGTTTCTTACCGTGCTCAACATCATCGGCCTCAGCGTAGGTAAATGGCTGAACAACCTGGGCGGGATCGGTACCTTTGTCGCGGCGGCGGTGCTCGTGGGATTGGGCGTGACCGTATGGTTGCGCTTCGGAACTCCCGTCACTGCCGCTGATTTCAAAATTCCTGCGGACACCAAGTTCGTCCTCAACTCATTCGGCGTAATCTGTTTCGGTCTGGTCGGACTCGAACTCGCCTCCGTGATGGGTGACGAAATCCGCGATCCCCAGAAAACTCTGCCTGGCGCAGTCGCCTGGGGAGGAGTGATCTCGGGCGCTCTCTATGTAGGCGCGACTCTCACGCTGCTCGTTGCAATCGGAAAGAACGACATCAACGTGCTGCAGGGGATCGTGCAGGCGGTCAGTCACATGGCCGACAAGGTCGGCGTAGCGTGGATCATCGCGCCCTTCGCGGTCATGCTGAGTTTGTCGATTGCCGGAATCGGTTCCGCTTGGATGGGCGGCTCCGCCCGTATCCCATTCGTCGCTGGCCTTGATTCCTACATGCCCGCCGCGATGGGAAAAGTTCATCCGAGGTACGCGACTCCTCACGTAGCCCTGATCGTGCAAGGCTTGGTGTCGCTCGTCCTGATCGTTCTCAACTTCACACTTTCAGGAGGTGTGCAGGAAGCGTTTCAGAAAATGCTCTCAGCCGCGGTTGTGCTGCAATTAGTTCCGTTTCTCTATGTCTTTGCTGCCTTGATAAAGTTTGCCTTGCGCGGCTCCCTCGAAGGATGTTATGGCAGGGGAACGCTCATGTTTGCCGGTGTCGCCGGATTCATCACTACGACGCTGGCGATTGTCGTGGCCTATTTCCCAGCCAAACAAATCACATCACTGTGGAAATATGAAGTCAGTATGTTCGGCATCACCCTAGGATTCATCGCATTGGCAGTATTTTTTTTCTTTGGATACAGTCGTCTGAAAACACCGGAAGCAGTTCGTGTCGAGACGGGCGACTCGCCCGTCCATGCAAACGGGAGGGCGCGACTTTAGTCGTGCCGCCAAGCCATATAATGTCGGGCCTTCCGGCCCTGAGGGAAGAAGCAGGAGGTTAAAGACTATGCCAGGTGGAGTAAAAACCGACGTCCACACCTACCAGATGTACATCAACGGCGAATGGATAGACAGCAAGTCCAACAAGACTTTTCCGGTCTTCGACCCAGCCACAGAAGAAATAATCGCACAGGTTCCCGAAGCAAACGCCGACGACGTCAACCGCGCCGTATCCGCCGCGAAAGCCGCATTCGAAAACGGCCCATGGGCCTCGACCACTGCGCAGGAACGTGGACGCGTCCTCTTCCGTCTCGCCGACAAAATCCGCCAGAACGCAGCTATGCTGGCAGAGCTGGAATCCCGCAACACTGGTAAGCCCATCGTCGAAGCCGAATTCGACATCGCCGACGTAGCCACCTGTTTCGAATATTACGGCGGTCTGGCCACAAAGATCCTCGGGTACGTGAACCCAGTTCCAGACAATGCCGTGAGCCTCACGCTGAAGGAACCCATCGGCGTAGCCGGACAAATTATTCCCTGGAATTATCCCCTTCTAATGGCAGCGTGGAAACTCGCGCCAGCGTTGGCCGCGGGCTGCACTTGCATTCTCAAGCCTGCTGAGCAAACGCCCATCACCGCGCTTGAAATGGCGACATGGCTAACCGATGTGGGCCTGCCGCCGGGCGTGGTCAACATCATCACGGGATTCGGCGAGAGCTGTGGCGCTCCGCTTGTCCAGCATCCCGACGTGAACAAGATCGCCTTCACCGGCAGCGCCGCCGTTGGCAAGATTATCGTCAAACAGGCCGCCGAAACGGTGAAGCGAGTCACACTCGAACTCGGCGGCAAGTCGCCCAACATCTTTTTCGCCGACGCCGACTTCGAAGCCGCCATTGACGGCGCGCTCTTCGGAGTCTTCATCAATCAAGGCGAGGTGTGCTCGGCAGGTAGCCGCATCCTGGTGCACAAACCCATCTACAAAAAGTTCGTGGATGCGATGACAGAAAAAGCCAAGAAAATTAAGTTGGGATCGCCAGCCGATCGCGACACCAAGATGGGCCCGCTGGTGAGCAAAGACCAATACGACCGCGTACGCTCCTACCAGGAACTCGGTAAGAAGGAAGCGAAACTGGCCGTTGGCGGAGGACGTGCCGAGAAGTTTGCCAAGGGATACTACATCGAGCCGACCATCTTCTACGATGTCACCAACAACGATCGTATTGCCCGCGAAGAAATATTTGGGCCCGTAGCCGCGGTCATCCCATTCGAAGACGAGAGAGACGCAATCAGGATTGCCAACGATTCACCTTACGGCCTGGCCGCCGCAGTCTGGACGCGCGACATTTTCAAAGCATTCCGCACTGTGAAAGCACTGCGCGCAGGAATCGTCTGGGTCAACCACATGCAACCAACTTACGTCGAAGCACCCTGGGGAGGCTACAAGCAATCCGGCTTCGGCCGCGAACTCGGCCCGTGGGGAATCGAAGAATATCTCGAAACTAAACAAGTACACATCAATTTAAACGAGGTCCCCATCGGCTGGTATTAAAAATAACCTTGTCATCCTGAGCGCAGTAGCCGGTTCGCGAAGCGAAGCCGGGACGCTGAAATAAAAGATGAATGTTGCGGCAACTTTAATGCTGTCATCCTGAGCGCAGTAACTGGTTCGCGAAGCGAATCAGTTACGGAGTCGAAGGACCTTGCGTCGCCCGTACGACGATCAAAGCCTCAGGGAATTCTCACCAGAACGTAGGAAGCACTATGAACACGATTCAACTAAAAACCCCAATCCCGGGACCGAAATCCAAAGCGCTCGCCGAGCGCCGCAACAGCGCGGTTCCGCGCGGCCTCTCGCACGGAACACCGATCTACGTGGCGAAAGCGGAAGACGCTTGGCTCGAGGATGTAGACGGGAACCGCTACATTGATTTTGCCGGCGGCATCGGCTGCCTCAACATTGGACATCGTCGTGAGCCCGTGATTACTGCCATCCGCGCCCAGCTAGAAAACTTTCTTCATACCTGCGTCCAGGTCACGCCGTATGAAAACTACATCCGGCTCGCCGAGCGAATGAACGAAATCACGCCCGGCAAGTTCCCAAAGAAAACGCTGTTCGTGAACAGCGGCGCCGAAGCGGTAGAGAACGCGGTAAAAATCGCGCGCGCCCACACCGGACGTTCAGGCATCATCGCCTTCGAAGACGCGTTCCACGGCCGTACTATGATGACTCTGGCGCTCACCAGCAAGACGCATCCCTACAAAGCAGGCTTCGCGCCATTTCCCGGAGACGTCTACCGCATTCCCTATGCCTACTGTTATCGCTGTTCCTATTCCCTAAAATATCCGTCGTGCGATGTTTACTGCGCCCGCCATCTCGAAGATACATTCAAGCGAGTGGTAGCATCCGAAGATGTTGCTGCCGTGATCGCCGAGCCAATCTTGGGCGAAGGAGGATTCGTCGTCCCTCCACCCGATTTCTTCCGCGTGCTGATCGACATCTGCCAAAAGCATGGCGTTCTGTTCATCGCCGACGAAGTGCAGAGCGGTTTTGGACGTACCGGCAAGCTGTTTGCCAGTGAGCACTACGGCATCGAACCGGATATCCTCGTTACAGCCAAGTCGCTCGGCGGCGGTTTACCGCTGGCCGCAATCACGGGCCGCGCCGAAATCATGGACGCACCCGGACCGGGAGGTCTCGGCGGAACCTTTGCCGGCAATCCCGTCTCCTGCGCAGCCGCACTAGCTGTGTTGGACATCTTCGACCGCGAAAACCTGTTGACTCGCGCCAACGAAATCGGAAACAAATTCCAGAAGCGGGCCAAAGAATGGCAGAAGCGCTGGCCGATAATCGGCGATGTCCGCGGCCTGGGCGGAATGCAGGCGATCGAACTTGTGAAATCCTCCGACAAGCGTGAGCCAGCCGCAGACGAGACGAAAGAAGTGACAAAATATTGTTACGAGCACGGTTTGATTACAATTATGGCAGGCTCATATTCCAACGTGATCCGTGTTCTAGTCCCACTGGTTGTGACCGACCAGCAACTGGACGAGGGCCTCGGCGTGCTGGAATCCGCGCTGCAAACCGTGTCCGAGAAGAGGGTCGTCGGCGCAAACCCGGCTGTAACGACAATGATCACGTAGGAGTGGACGCCCTCATCCGCCTAGGGGAGCAAAACTCGGCAGCACCAGAGACGTAGCGAGCTACGTTCCTACAGGAAAAAAACGCTGCACAGACGTTGCTTGCAACGTTTCGAAGCACAAGAATTCTTCGCAATCGCAGAGGTCAAGAACATGCCTATCGCAGCACCACCTTTAACCAAAGTTCCCAACTACGTGAACGGCCAATGGGTCGAATCGACTGCAACGGACTGGTTCGACGTCACCAATCCCGCCACGGGCGAGATCATTGCCAAAGCCCCGCTCTCCGAGGCAGCCGAAGTCAACGCTGCTGTCGAAGCCGCAGCGGCGGCCTATCCCGAATGGCGGCGCACTCCTCCCGAGGACCGCATCCAGCCGCTCTTCAAGCTGAAGCAACTTCTGGAAGAACATATCGACGAACTGAGCCGCATTATCACCCAGGAAAATGGAAAGACTTTCACCGAGGCCAAAGCCGAGTGGCGTCGTGCCATCGAGAATGTCGAAGTTGCCTGCGGTATTCCGATGATGATGCAAGGCTACAACCTTGAAGATGTAGCTCGCGGCATCGACGAGATGATGATCCGCCAACCGCTCGGCGTAGTAGCGGCGATCACGCCGTTTAATTTCCCCGGCATGGTCCCCTTCTGGTTTCTGCCCTATGCGATCGCCTGCGGGAACACTTTTATCCTCAAACCCTCGGAGCGCGTGCCGCTCACCATCCAGCGAACCTATGAGTTTCTCGCGCAGACTGGACTGCCCAAGGGCGTAGTCAACCTAGTGAACGGCGGAAAAGTCGTAGTCAACGCCTTGCTCGACCACCCCAAAGTGCGCGCCATCAGCTTCGTGGGATCGACTCCAGTTGCGAAATACGTCTACGAACGAGCCGGCGCCAACGGAAAGCGCGCGCAGTGTCAAGGTGGCGCGAAGAATCACGTCATCGTTCTCCCCGACGCCGACATGAAGATGGCCACGCAAATCATCAGCGACAGCGCCTTCGGCTGCGCCGGCCAGCGGTGTCTCGCAGTCTCGGTCGCGGTCACGATCGGTGAAGCGCAAAAAACTTTCCGCGATGCCATCACCGACTCCGCCGCCAACCTCCGCGTGGGCAACGGCCTCGACGCAGACACCCAGATGGGCCCGGTAATCACAAGTCAGAGCAAATCGCGAATCGAGTCTTTGATCGCGATGGGCGAAAAGCAAGGCGCGAAAGTTCTGCTCGATGGACGCAATCCGAAGATCCCGAAGCACGAAGCTGGGAACTTCGTGAAGCCGACGATTCTCGATGATGTGTCGCCGACCAGCGATGTTGCCGACACCGAAATTTTTGGCCCCGTCCTGAGTCTGATTCATGCTCGGGACCTCGACGAAGCCCTGGCGTTTCTCGAACGCAGCAAATACGGCAACCAGGCGTCGCTGTTTACTTCGAGCGGCGCTGCGGCGCGTCGTTTCCGCTATGAAGCTCCCGCGGGCAATATCGGAATCAACATTGGCGTGGCCGCCCCCATGGCCTATTTCCCATTCAGCGGGTGGAAAGATAGCTTCTTCGGCATCCTGCATGGACAGGGTCGCGACGCCATCGAGTTCTACACGGAAAAGAAAGTAGTAATCGAACGCTGGGCGAAAGAACATTCGCGGAAGTTTTAACCTAAAGTTTTCCTTTGTGAAGCTTTGTGTCCTTCGTGGTTGATGCCTTTGAAGATGTCTGAGGCGGAAGGGAACCCATGTCCAACACCATACAAAAATACAAAGACTACGTAATGACCGGCTTCATGAAGCAGGTAATGCCCATTGTCATCGACCATGCCAGCGGCGCAACGGTGACCGATGACAACGGCCGCGACTACTTAGACTGCTTCTCCGGAATCTCGGTGGTCAACGCCGGACACTGCAATCCGCAAGTAATCGCCGCCGCCAAATCGCAAATGGACAAGCTGGTTCACGCCGCGTCCTACATCTACCACGTAAAACCAGTAGCCGATCTAGCCGAAAAGATGGCCCACATCGCCCCGCAAGGCCTGACCAAAACTTTCTTCGGCAACGGCGGCGCAGAAGCCATCGAAGGTGCGATGAAGCTAGCGCGGCTCTACACGGGCAAACACGAATACATCTCGCTCCACGCCAGCTTTCACGGACGCAGCTGGGGCACCCTTAGCATCACTGGCAACCAGGGCCGCAAAAAACGCGGAGGCCCCTACGCCCCCGGCGTAGCCTTCGCCCCCGCGCCCTACGCCTACCGTTCGCAATGGCGCAACGACCCCGAAGAATGCGGACGCCAATGCGCCAAAGCTATCGACGACGCCATCCGTTTCGCCACTTCCGGCGACGTAGCTGCCTTCATCGCCGAGCCGGTTATGGGCGAAGGCGGCATCGTTGTGCCGCCGCTGAATTATTTCAGAGAGGTAAAGAAAGTCCTCGACCAGCACAACATCCTCTTCATCGCCGACGAAGTCCAATCCGGCTTCGCCCGTACCGGCAAAATGTTCGCCATCGAGCACTACGGAGTCGTGCCCGACATCCTGGTCACCGCCAAAGGCATCGCCGACGGATTCCCCCTGAGCGCCTTCACCACGCGGCCCGAAATCGCTGCCGCCTTCAAACCCGGCGACCATCTCTCAACCTTCGGAGGCAATCCCATCTCCTGCGCCGCCGCCCTCGCCAACATCAATTTCATGGAGAAAGAAAATCTCCCCGCCCGCGCCACCGAAACCGGCAACTACGCCATGACCAAACTCCGCGCCCTGCAAAAGCATCACCCACTCATCGGAGAAGTCCGCGGCCTCGGCCTGATGATCGGCGTAGAACTGGTGAAAGACGAAAAGCTAACCCCAGCCACCACCGAAGCCGAAGCCATCCGCGACGCCCTGCTACGCAACGGCGTGCTGGTCGGCGTAGGAGGCATCTACGGCAACGTGATCCGCTTCCAGCCCCCGCTAATCATCGCCCGTAAGCAAATCGATCAAGCCATCAACGCCTTCGCGGGAGCATTGCAAGAAGTGGCGCAGCCAGCCGCGGTGTGAAGCGAAGGGACGGGTTCAGTCGAGGAAGATCCCCTCCCGCGTTCCGCCTCCGTATTTTGGCCCCAACCGAATCTTCAGCTGACAACGCTCGGCACATGGTAGGCGCCGTTGAAGAGTTCTATTTTCGGCTCCGCCGTTTCACTGGTTGCCGACCAGCGCATGCGCACATGACCGGGTTGACCTGCGACGACTCGACGGTCCCTCAACTGTGTCCTTAGGCTTCTTTCGACTGAGGGGTCTCTGCTCGGTGGCTTACCTGCTCCGGCGGCCGTGCAATATAGCTTCGTTGTACGCCCAGAGAGCCTTTCCAAATCCGAGTCTCTGGGTAATCGAACGCGCCCACCTGTAAACGGCGTGACCACAGCCAAGGAGTTTTGGGCGAGCAATTTCTCCCAGACCTCTGGGCAATCTCCGTTTGGCGAACCGTGGTGGGGCACTTTGAATATCACCCCTGGCGTCGAGTCTTGATGGCTGGCAATAATTGCCATCCAACCTTCACCTACACGGCCGGAGTGTTCGAGGTCAGCGCCGAGGAGGGCCCGTATTGCACCAGCCTGGAGCCATAGCACTACCGAAGCATGATTCGGGGACCTATTGACAATGCGGCGTTGCGGTTTTCCCTCCGCCGGTATGAGGCCAGCTATTTCTCTCAAGGCTAGTGTTATTGATACGTCGGATGGGCTAAGGGTCGTCACGCTGATCGGGAATGCTCTAGGACGGTCGGGCCAATGCAATAGGCGCTTGTTCTCAACGGCCCACATGGGTGCCAGCCGACCGGTTTGCCTAAGCTGGCTGAGAATGGAGGATAGCTCGTCCACGCCGGAACGCTCTTCCGTACCCTCCGAGAATGAGGAAATAAGCGTTGTGAACTCGTCACGTTTTAAAGCCATAGAGCAGCAAAACTTAGCACTGGGAGCTTGTCGAACAATAGTAGACAAGCCATTAATGTGATCATTATGCCAGTGCGTAGCGACAACTAACTTAACTCCCGCCGCATTGGTCCCCAGGGCTTCTAGGTATTCCAGCGCCGCCGGTTGCCGCCTTCCTCGCGCGATGCAAGAGTCCACGACACACCACTCGTCGTTGCCGAGATGGATGAGTACACTTTCACCCCGCCCCGGACCGAATATTGAGATTTCGAGTTCGTTAGCCTTGGGAGGAATTGAGATGCTCACTTTGCTCGAACCATTCCTTGAGGCTAGCCGCTTGGGCGGAGGCCTGCGCAACCGCGCTGCGAGTCCACGCTGGAGAACGGCGAAACTCAACACTGGATACGTTCTTCACTTGGCCGGCTCGCGTTCGCTCGGTGCCCATCATCCAATAAAATACGGAGCCCGGAGATAGTAGTCTGTGATCGTCCTCCGAGATTTCGATGTTCTCAAACTCGAACAAACCCTGCTCGTCGGGGCTGTCCAGCTTTGTCTTATCACTCAGCGTGGCTACGAACCCCTCGCTCCGCAGTTCGGTAACAGTACATTCCCAAAGCTGACGGATCTGAAGAGTAGAGCCGTGCCCTTTTGTTACTCTTGGTGTGGGTGGGACGAGTTCAACGTTAGGCGTAATTTTCCAGTCAAAAGGCATGGTGCTGGGACTTAGCCCCTCGTTAAACCGTTCAGCGGGGGGCGGCGCGTCTTGAATCATCGTCCTGACAATATTGCAGCCGGTGTCGGCGCCCTCCTCAGCTTGCTGCCCACCTAAGAATGTAGTCAGAAATTTCGGCGGCATAGTTGTAAGCGTCCTCCCATCGTGTCTTCAGAGTTTCCATTATAGATTTCATCGCGTCATTTTTCGCTGCCGGATAATGTTCATTGATCTCGAAAAATGCCCCGTGCTTAACTTGCACGGACGGTTCGACCTTAACTGTGAGTTTTGGACCCAACGGATCATCCGAACCATCTGAACCATCCATCATTCCCTCAATAACCAGCACTCGCATACCGGGGCGTCCAGTTTTGAGAATACTCCGCCAGGGCTCTTTGGGGGCAAGTTTATCGCCAAGTGCGTGCCACTGTTCGACAGTTTCTAGTTGAAAATGCATATGACGATTCAGGCCGATGGCAGTCACAGGAGTATGTTCGAGTATAAAGAACGTGCCTAGCACTAAGTCTCTAAGCGGTACCGGGTTAGTATCTGGTTTCGAGAAAGCCGCGAATCGCTCCGTTGTGACCTGAACCCGAAAGCGCTCCGTTTCGAAATCACAAATCTGCGGAACCAAAACGAGAATCTTGGCCGCATCCGCCTCAGCCTGAGATAGAAGGTTCTGACGCGCGAACCACTGGGGCTGAAAGATCGTTGGGTTGAACGACCCCACCAGCACAATAGAGGCTCCATTAACTTGCGGAATCCCTTGAACCATGGCGCGTTTACTATAGTCGAAAACCCTCCGACACTTCAATTTTTCCAACAGTGAGCACTAAAAAGAGTGTCCCGCCCTCCTGTAGACGGAACTAGGCCCGAAACGGGCACAAAAAAGTAGGGAGCAGCCGTCGGGGGCTGGCCCATGGGGGCTGGCCCATCCTTTCACCACACAAAACTCGGGTGGGGGCTGGCCCAGCCTTTCTTTCCGATTGGAAACACAAAATCCACGAGCCCTTGCGGTTAGGGGAAGGCCTCTAAAAGCCCCGCCCTCTCGCAAAGAACGCGAGAAGGGCAGGGCACCCGCTTTGTTATTGGGGAAACGGCAGCCCCAAGTGGCAAGCCTTAGAAGAACGATCCGGTTTCGAGTGCGGGGGCTGGCCTATTCTTTCACCACCCACAAAGGCGGGTGCCCCGTCCTTCTCGCGTTCTTGGCGGGAGGGCGGGGCTTTTAGCTGAGATCGCGGCGGCGGACCAGCGGATGCACGCCGAGCTGCTCACGACGACGGGCTGTCCAGTGAGATTCAAGTTCCACAGCACACTCCTTCCCCGTCGAATAGTGGAGGGCAGTGCTCCACTTCCAATCTTCCGGACGAGCGACCAACCCGCGTTGGACCGGGTTTTGATGCATATAATCCAATTTCTCGGTCAGTTTCTGTTCACGCCAAATATTGAAGTCATAGTATCGAGGCTGCCAGAAGGAGGTCGTCGCGCGTTCATTCAGTTCTTGCGAAACAATTTGCTTGAGCATTTGCAGCACAACCGCCAAGTTGCCTCGCTCCGGCTCGCTCAGCAACAGGTGCACGTGCTCGGGCATCACGACAAATCCAGTCAAGTAGAATCGGTACCAACGACGTACTCTTTCCAGGGTGACAACGAATGTGTCGCGCGCCGACCCGCTTCCGAGCAACGGCGCGCGGCGATAACAACTGAACGTAATGAAATGAAGGTCACCAGTTTGCTGGTATCTCTTCAGTCCCCATGGCATGAGGTCGAGATTACTTCTTGGTGCCAAGTTACCGCTGTGACGGACGAACATCGGAAATACAAAGTCGACAAGTCTTGCGTTCGTGGAGGCCTCTAAAGCCCCGCCCTCTCGCAAAGAACGCGAGAAGGACGGGGCACCCACTCTTTGTGCGGAGAAAGCCTGGGCCCAGCCCCCTGCCTCAGGATGACAGCGGGGAAAGGGGTGGCCTCTTAAGAGTATGTGCGTGAAAACTCATCTTTCGCCCTGCCGGGGCTTCATCCGTTTTCCACTTTTACCCACGGCTTACGCCGTGGGCTGCATTCTTACGCCGCTTCGCGGCTACGGACTTGCGCCGGACACAATACACACAAGGTCCCTCGACTTCGTTCGGGAGGACAGTTGGTTAGCGGCGATTCGATACCTTTCTAGCCTGCAGGCGCCACCAGGCTTCGCGATATTTCTCGAAGGTTCCGCGCGAATTGTTTGTCCTGGGATAGAAACGCAAAGTGGTGCGGTTGGTGAAAGCATTCACCGGAATCACGTACCAGAGATGGAGAGGCACAATGTAGACCACGACAAAATCGATGTCTTTGTTGGTGTACAGCACCCCTCCGGCCCCCGGCGTGACCCTGAACCGGTTGTATTCGCGCAGGTATTGGGTTGACTTCACCTGCACGCGTAACAGCCTGCGTCCGGAATCCACGATAAAGTCATAGCGCTCGCTGTCGCCCCAAGGCCTGGCCACGTTCAATCCGAGGCTGATGGCCTTGTTCAAGAAAGCCGCCTCAGCTTGCTCCCCGGCCCACTTCGACGTGTTATGCGAGGCCTCTATTTCTCCCACCCAGCCCGCAGCCGCAAATATCGTCATCCCCGACGCTTGCTCGATTGCTATCGTCATCCGAATGTCCTCTCGTCCACTTTTCTGCCAGCAACAAAAAAGCGCAGCCCGAAGGCTACGCCGGTTTGCTATTAGCAGTTAGTTATGTATTACCAGTTTATAATATCACATCTGTCAAAGGTGGAGGCGCACAAATCCCGCCCTCTCGCCGGGCGTCCCGGGCCTCTGGTTACTTTGTATACTGCGATTCGCCGTTTCCGAACGACCAGTTCTCCCAAGCAACCTCCACCAGACTGATCATGAGATCCTGCGGTCGCAATCCTGGATTCTTCTCCATGATTTCTGCCATGCGTTGAAACAGTTTCCGCTTCTGCCCGGGCTTGCGTCCCGCTGACAAAGTGATCTGCACAATCACAATATTGTCGCTGCGCTCCACTCCTAGATAACTCGGATCGTAAATCAAGTCGTTCGCGGAGTGTTCCGTAATGATCTGAAAGCGATCCTGCGGCGGAGCATCGATCGCCTCGACCATGGCTTGATGAACCGCATCCGCCAGCGCCCGTCGATATTGTTCTGACTTGCCCTCTCGTAGCGAAATGCGAACCAGTGGCATTACGACCCCTGAGGAACGCGATAGATTTTCGATCAATCCGACTTACATAGAACGGATGCTGGGCCCGAGCCTGCGCCGCTAGTTTTGATCTTTGGGTTTAGATGTGATCTTGCGCAGGACGAACTCCTGTGCGACGTTGGCGAGCGCGCGCTGTCCGGTGGCGATAAAGAAATTCCCCAAGAACAGTCCGGCGCCGCGATTCGATGCCGGATAGTAGGCATTCGCGAGGGCTGCCGTGGCGAGATCGCCACCTAGGGTCGAATAGTTAGGCTGCGACCGTCCGTTGTCCCCCCTGCAGACGAATGGGCTGGAGAGTGCGTGCAGAGCGCGAGACTTGTTTGAGCCCGTGCCCTGGTAGAAGTAGCGCGGATCCTGGTGCAGAAGTGATGGCAGGATCGCGCCACCGACCATAATGTCGATAGCGCCGTCAGCATAGCCCGCGCCAAAGCGCTCAGCATAACCCTTTGCGCCCTGGCCGTAGTTAGGGTTGTCGGCTGCCTGGTTGATTCCGGCAAACGTAGCTACGCCAATGACCGTAACCGGATCAAAGAGGACCTTCGTGGCGAGCTTGAACTTCAGCTTCGGCGTGAGCGGAGCGACGTCGCGATCATAGACAACGTAGAAATTCGGAAGAATGCCGAAAATGCGCTGCTTCTCTTCGGCCTTCACCTGCTCCCTGGCGATTTCCTCAGGGGAAGCGGCCGGAGAAGCTACCGTGATTGTGGTAAGCGCCTGTGCGATATTGAGTTTGCTTCCGGTTAAGATCAAGTACTGGCCTGGTTTCAGGACGACGGTGGGCGAGGTCCAGTTTGCAAACCCCTCCGCTCTGACGGTGACATGGTAGGTGGCTCCCGGCTGGACATCGCTGAACTGAAAGAAGCCATTGTCTTTCGTGACGACGGTGCGGACATCTTTGAGGTCTGGGCCTTCGAGAACGACAGTGGCGCCAGGGACGGTGTCATTGTTCACGTCGGTTACAGTGCCAACAAGAACTCCGGTTTGCGGCTTGGGCGCTTCAGGCATCAGACTCGGCTGCTGGGCCTTGGAAGTGATTGATCCGCAAAGGCAGGCCACGAGTGCAAAGATACGCCACTTCATTGCGCGTTCTCCTACGAATGACAGACTCCTCAACCTGGCTTTCCAAAGCAACCGACCGGCCAAACGCGAGGCTAAGGTGAGTCTTGTAAATCGCTGACCACAATATATCGATGAGGCAAATGCCTGAAAGGTTACTGTCAAAATGTCGACGGCAATTTCGACACTCGTCAATTGACGACAGACGTGGAAGCGTCGAGGTATGAGGGTCAGAGGAGCAGATCCAAAGGCGGTCCGAGTTCATGGTTAAAGCGATGGTTGGTAGATCGAGGTTTCAAACGATCGGGGATACCCAAAGTCTGAATCGTCATCTAAATCGCGAGGCCGGCCTCCACTGCCAGTTCTGGCTGAGGAGGGACCGGCCTCGGTTAGTTCGATCACGAGCGATTACTGGCCAAAGACGCCAAGGGCGCTGAGGGAGCCCGTGGCTGTGTTCCAAGTGGTGCCCAAGTCCGTGCTCCATGCATAAGTTCCCTGGGCATTGTTGAATGTAAAGTTCCAGGCAGCCCCTATATCAGCATCGGTCGTATCGGTGCTGGCGACTACCCAATACTGTTTCCCTTTCCTCACCGCCAATCCTGTCTTGGATTTGACAGTGTCCAGGTTGCAGCACTGGCCGAAGGTTTCCATATTTTTAAAATGCCACTTATGGATCGCCTTTCCCGGCTTCCCGCCGCTGTCCTGATTGAGGCTGATCACAACTTCCTTCGTGCCCGTGAACCATCCCACAGCGGCTGAGATTTTCGTGACCAATGCTCTCGCTTTAGGAGTGAAAGGTATGGCAACCCATTGGGTACAAATTCCGGAATTTGGGCCGCATACCGTCCAACCCGAACCGGGGTTGTAGACGCTGGTTCCCGTTCCGAGGTTGGAGTAGATTGTCTTAAGTTTGGTGGAATTTGGATTCGTTGCGTGAAAAGGAGTTTGTACGTGGGTTGCAACGGCTTCCTTACCGCCGTTAATAATGATCACGCCATCTTTCGTTGACTGACCCGCGAATGCCGCGACGCTGGCCAACGCCAGTATCGCCAGACAGAGTAAGCTGCGTACGCCAAATTTCTTTGCCATCTGTTGTCTCCTCCGTGGTTGAAAAGTTTGGGTGAATTGGTGGGTCTTTTGGGGGAAGCCACGCCGGTTTTACTCGTGTCTGATCTCCGCCGAGTACTCTCCCGCTGCTGAGTGTATCCGTGCTGCTTGTTCCAGATTCAAGGAGCGACGATGACACACCTTGTCTCTCCCATCCGCCGGAACAGCTCCTGACTTCTAGGAAGCCGAAAACGGACATGAGTCTTGCACCATGGAAAGCTTAAGTCAAGAGTGAATTCAGATTCTGCCCTGCATTTTCTGAAGCGCCTAGAATAAAAATGCAAAGTTCTGCACATAGTCTGCAAGCATTGCGCCTAGCAGGTCGCCTTGCCTCGATTGTGGGCCACACTTTTCGTAAAAAAGTGGGCATCCAGCGACGGCGAAAGAAGGTTACCAGTGACACGGAGAATGAGAAATCTTTCTACTCGGTGACTCTTGGTGGCAGGCGTGCGATTGCTAGCAGCGATTATCGCAGGATCAAGCGCATCGCTTTACCCTGACGTTCAAAGTTGATCTGCAAGATCGCAGGATGATCCTTGGCGAAACTTCCCAAGATAGAGGCTGACTGTTCGTATTTCTCAGGCGCGGAGCGCACTCGGACCATGAGACGGTGCTGGCCGGAGGTTAGCCGGACGGTTTCAGTCTCCCGTACGTCGGTTCGAAACGGATTCCAATGCTTCTTGTCCTGACCCTGCAAGGGGTGCTCATAAGTCAACTTGTCGTCAACCCAGAGCGAAAGATCGGCTGCCGAAAAGCGATGTTCGACGTGGATATCCAACCTCGAATCGGCAATCGTTTTAGCGGAATCCGCAACCGGCTTGGTGGAATCCGCAACAGCGTTTGTCGAAGTCTTCGACACAGTTTTTCTGACGGGCCTGTGGACGACGGGTTGCGTCGGTGTTGGCGGGGCCGCTGGTACGGTCTGGCCAACAGTCACTGGTGTGCTGTTCGGCCGTGAAGTAGAAACAGACTGACTTGGTTTAGACGATGACGGGCCGGGATGACGATAAACAAGGACGCTGACAAGAAGTGTTGCGATCGTAAGTGCGAAACCTACGCGTAAAGTGGGCACACGCCACCAAGATAGAAGCCGTGGATTAAAGAATCGGGGAACCCTTCTCCCTGCATGAGCCCATGCTTCAAGAAAAGCGGGTATGGCAGAGGCCGCTGAAGGAGTGCCGCCGCTGATGTCGCGACCCGCCCGAGCTATTCTTGCGCGCGGGAACCAGGATGGACGGTCTGGCTCTCGTGGGATCGTTCGACCCCGCTCTCGCAGTTCACGCAGATCAAGAGCAAATTCCAATCCGCGCTGATAACGTTGCGCGGGATCTTTTGCCATGGCACGGGCGATGACAGAATCCAATTCAGGTGGAAGATCGGGATCCAGCGCGGTCGCGCGCAAGGGATCGCGGTTGGCTACCTTGAAGCAAACCGTGGCCGTGCTGTTGCCTTGAAAAGGTCCGTAGCCGGTGACCATGCGGTACAGAATCGCTCCTAACGAAAACAGGTCAGAGCGGTTGTCGACTGGCTCTCCCTCCAACTGTTCCGGCGCCATGTAAGCCGGCGTGCCCAGCGCCATTCGAGGAAGCGTTAAATGCGCCAGGTTCATTTTTGCAATTCCGAAATCCGCAATTTTTGCATGCCCTTCCTTTGTTACCAGGACGTTGGCAGGCTTCATGTCACGATGGATTACGCCCTGGCCATGAGCGTGATCCAATGCTTCTGCCAATTCCTCAGCCAACAAAAGCGCTGTGTGCACCGGTAGCTTCTTGGATTGTTCGGAAAGCATCCGGTCGAGCGATTGACCCGCAATGTACTCCATCACGATGTAGGCAAGATGACCCTCGAGATCCTCGCCAGTATCGAAGATGGTTACGATGCCGGGATGCAACAAACGGCCGGCTGCCTGAGCTTCATAAAAAAACCGTTCGCGGTATTCGCGTTCTTCCTCTGGATGGTTTGTGGAGAGTGAGATCGCCTTGACCGCCACAAAGCGGTCGATCTTGGGATCGCGGGCTTTATACACGACTCCCATCGCTCCGCGACCGAGCTCGCCGATAATCTCGTATCGTCCGAAACGCTTGCCCCAGCGAGTTTCCATTTTGCTCAAAGGTCGTGGCTCCGGCAGAACACACCAGCCTATAGTTTAAGGTGGGCCACCAATTAAGAGTGTTCTCCGCAATACGGCGATGGTTACCGTGGTAATCGTTTGTCGGAACCGATGGGTACCGCTTCTTTCGTGGAAGGCGCAATTTAGGCTGTTTCCTGTGATCCAGGACGCCAATCGTGGGATTTGCTCTCCGTGACGTGCTTTACCAATTAGGCGGTGCAGGACAGAGGCTCAGATTTCGTCACCGTCATCGTCGCGGTTCAGATCCTTCGCAGTGCCTAGCGCGTGGCCGTCATTGGCGTGTCGAATGTCGATTCGTCCATTTACGTTGGACAGATGGATATGAGTTCCACCGCCGCCCAGTTCGCCACGCAGACTGTGGCCAACGAAGCGGTGATGGCGCACGTGCAGGCCAAAGTCGTCGTCGATTCCACCAGATACGGTCGAGGCTTCCAATTCAGCTTTGGCATCTGACGGCAGAATTAACTCGAGGGTTCCATTCACCGACGACAGTTCAATTGGGGAATCTGTCAGACGCTCGAAGCGGGCTTCCATGCGGCCGTTGATCGAGGAAAGCTTTACTCTGCCGTGCAATCCCTCGGCCAGCAACCGGCCGTTGATGCAGGAGGCGCGTACTTCTCCGGAAGCTCCGTGGATATCCAGCGGGCCGTTGATGAGCTTGATCTCGTCGAGACTGGCGCTGCGAGGAACCATCAGCGTGTATTCGACACCGGCGGGATCGTTCCGTCCACCGTTAAAAGTGTGGTCGTGATCGGTGTACTTTGTGCGGATGGAAACAAAGTCACTGCCGGCCTCGACGTCGATCTTGGCTTCATCCAACCGCTCTTTCGTGCCGGCGTACTTCACCGCGTCGACCTTAACCTCGTTTTGATCCCATGCGGTAATGTGCACCGCGCCGTTGATATTATCGAGCTCGATTCGGCCTCCGGCGCTTAAAGGGTACGTCTGATGAAACTCCTCCATGAACTGTCTGTTTTCCGATGCCTGTCCTTGAGCAGCGGCGAAAAACAGGGCGCAAAGAGTGCCTAGAATGGCTCCCATCCAGGTGGCGAGTCTGTGCTGGCGATTCATGCTTCCTCCGTGTTGACACGGATTAGACGGGGCAGGAGGGAATTCGTGAGTAGGTCTACAGCAGGATAATTCCCATGCGGATGCCCATGGTCACGGCTTCGGTGCGAGTAGATGCGCCAAGCTTATCGAGGATCGAGCTGATATGGAATTTTACCGTGTGGTCAGAGATACCGAGGCGAGACGCCATTTCGCGATTGCCGAGGCCCTCGGCGAGCATTCGTAAGACTTCGATTTCGCGAGGAGTCAAGTCTTCCAACGCCGCTGCTTGCTGAACTGCTGGCGAGGGAACGCGGAAGGCTAGATTCTGAGTTACTTCGGAATCGAGCAGCACCAAACCGGCAAACGCGGCTTGAATGCCCGCCAGAATTTCTTCGAGGCCAGAGTCGCGAGGCAGAATCGCTCTCAGCCCGGAGCGCAGGGCTTGCGCCGTCCAATCGGCGGAAGGTTCGTCGATCAGTGCCACCGCAGGAAAGCTGTTTGGAATTCGGGGGAGCGCGCGGGTCGTGTCCGATCCGATTGAATTTTCAAGATCAAGCAATATGACGTCCCGTTGGAGTTGCGCGGCATATTGCGCGACCGCGAGTGGGCTGTGGAGACTTCCGGCAAGCTCGAGCGATGGAGCGCTTTTGAGCAGTGCTTCCAGTCCGGCACGTCGGACGGGGGAGGCAGCGGCCAAAAGCACGCGAACGACCCTGCCTCCATTTCTCTTTGTCATTGCAAAATTACTCTACTTCGCCGGACGCTCTCCCAGAGTGATTGACAGCTCGAGAGGAGAGCCGCCCCGGATTACGGTTGTCCGTATCTTTTCATTTACTTTTGCCGATGCCAGTAAATCCTGAATGTATTCTGTGTCCAGCGCTGGCTTGCCTTGTAATTCGACGATCACATCGCCGAGAACGATTCCGGCTTTGTCCGCAGGGCCGCCCGGTTCGACATGGAGAACCATCAAACCTCCCGCTGCCGATGACTTCAGCTTGCTGCGTAGCGCTTCAGGAACTGCGACTGGCTGCATTGCGATTCCGAGGTAAGGACGGGCGATATAACCTTTATCGAGAAGTTCGTCGACAACCCGGTTGACGGTTGCGACAGGAATAGTTACTGCCCGTCCGCGACCGAAGCCATTGGTGTTGAGCCCGAGAACTTTTCCTTCGCCGTTGACCAGAGGGCCGCCGGAAAATCCTGGGTAAAGCGCAAGGTCGAGCCGGATGCTCTGCTCGATTCGACCGCCACGCCAGGTGCGCCATTCGCCGCCGAGGCCTCCGATGATTCCGGCGCTGGCCACGAGGTTTCCAAAACGCGTGCGGCCGAGTGCGAGCACGAAGTTCGCGAGTTTCAGGTTCGCAGCATCGCCGAATTGAGGGATTGCAACTCCGGCATCTTGATCGAATTTCAAAAGCGCGAGGTCGGTGCCGGCGTCGCGTCCTGCGAGTTTGGCCGAAACGCGTTTGCCGCCATGAACCAGGACGGTAATGTCATCTTCGCGACGCACCGCATGGTTAGCGGTGACCAGGACGCCTTTACGCCAATGAATGCCGCTGGAAGGGACACGGTGCCTTGCGTGTATTGCGACCACTGAAGATCCTGATTGTTCCGCGGCGGCGGCGAGTTCTTGCGAAAAGCTGGCAATTACGGAAGCCATTTCATTCTCCCTTACTGATCTGACACGGACGATTGATTCGTCCATGTGACTTTCATCATGCAAGGGTTGTGAATTGCGCGCATCCGCCAATCGGGTAGGTGATACCTGAACAATTAGCTGGTATCAAGGGCTGGATGAAAAATTAGGAACTCTTACTTTCACGACTTCCGTTGTCTGTGCTTGCCCGCGGATTTATCCCTATCGGACTCCAAATAGGAGTGCGTTTCTTACTGCAATGGCTTGCCCATGTTCAGGCACGAGTTGGCCTTGCCGTCGATCGAGAAACGAATCACTGCAGATTCATCGCTACAAAATGCGCGTATCCCTGAAGTGGGATCCGCAGGCACGGCAGTGATGCTGTACCTCGACGCCGGCGTTCCATCGCAGCCGGTGAGCGCGAAAACGTAGCCGTTCTTTCTGCCTGAGGCCAGCCGCGGATCGATCAACATTGCCTGGTGCTCCGTGACTCCGCTGCCGCTTCCCATGCCACCTAGATCGGAAAGCGTGCAAGTAAATCCGTGGCCTGGAAAAGTCGCGGCGTAGCTTATCTCGGCAGTATTGAATGCACGGACCGCGCCTACAGCCGCAGATTCATTCGCAGCGGTCATGGCATTCGGCGCGATTAGCGTAGTGGTATCGCCTGCCGGGGCTGCGCTGATTCCAGGCCGCAATTTCGTGTCCAGCGCTTTCAAGAACTCGGGATCGGTCAGCGATACTCCGACCGTCGCCGAAATGGCGCTCAGCCGCCAGATGCTGGCTTCCTGCTTCATGGTGAAGGTGAGCCCGAATTTCGCCCCTGCAGTTTGCGTCTCTCCGTCTTTCGAGCCGTGGAATGAGAGTTCAAGATCGTCCTCGTCGCCTAGCAGATCGTCGCGTTCCATTGTGATTTCGAATTTGTTGTGCGTCTGGGGGTCCTCGATCTGCACCAGAGTTGGCCCAGCTTCAAACGTCTGCAATTGCTGCCCATGGGTGGTGAGTTGGCTGGTCATGGCAGAGAATCCGGTGAGGAAGGACGTGCTTGAAGTCGAACCCGCTTTCCGCAGAGCCGTCCGCGTTGCTTGCGGAAGATGCTTCTCGAATGTTCCCGGCGTCTTGCTGAAAAACATTTCCAGCAGTGCCTGTCGGGCGGTTTGGGGCACAGCCTGCCCATTGGCAAAGATGCCGCCGAACAGGCCAGTGAATGCTAAGAAAATTAAGCTATTGAGAACCACAACAATGAACTTCTTCTTCCCCGTCATCTGTGCCTCCCGCGCTGCTGCGTGGATGATAGCAGTCGGCATAACTCTCGCCAGTTACATAAGTGGCGTGGCCGCGGGTCTGGCGCTGGCAGATTGCCTCAAGGTGCCACATCGACTCTTTAAATTATTTTTCACTTCGTGACCAGGGTCATCTTCTGCTGGTTACCGGGGTTAGACCAATGCCACCAACGAGCCATTGTGGAAACGTCGGCTGTGACGCAAGCTGGTAGCAGCCGAGAACAAGTTGGACAGTTGCCAGAGAAGAGAGGAAGCATGAAAGATTTTTTAAGCAAAACCCGTGCATCGAGCGTGTTTGCGAGCGTCGCCGAATATGTAGTAATGCTGTTCGTCGCGGTGATGACCGGAGTCAGCACCCTGCGGTTGCTGGGAATTCTGCCCTAGCAGTTACGCGCTGGAGCGATTACTTTTTCTTGTTGCCGAAAAGGCCCAGGACTTGATTCACCGGATTCTGCTGCTGCTGTCCCGGCGTAGCCGGCTGCCCTTTCTTTCCTGTCAATCCACCTAAGATCGAAGAAGCCCCACCCAGGGGATTGTCGCCAGTAGGTATCAATCCCTTCAATTTCATTTGGGCCATCTTCTGGACATCGGGCATCACCTTGGGATTCTGGAACGTCCCAGTGACCGTTGCAGGGATCACCAGTTCTCCCTGGTTATTGGCCAGTGCCGTGCTCATGTAGCCGCCGACGCCCGTCCCACCCACCTCCTGGGTGAAGGCTTTGGACAGCACGGCGTTCAACTGCAGGTTCAACGTCTGCGTCACCAGGTTGGCGGTGCCGACCGCGCCCACGTTGCCGATGTCGAGAGTGGCTTGGAGATTGTTGGTCTGGGCGAGTCCATTCTTCACCGCGATGGTGCCCGTCAATTTTTGAATGGTGGTTACGCCTTGATCTTTTTGCGACGCCTTGCTGGTACCGAGAATAGACAGGAGTTGGTGCGAGATATCGACTCCCGAGTAGCGCACGTTAGTGAAATTTTCATTGATGGTGCCGTTGAGCGCTTTCATGATCTCATTCGAGCTGAGTGATCGCACTGGACCGGCGGCGTGCATGTCGACGCTGAGGGTTCCATCGCCGGTGACCTTATCCAGCGATGTCACACCGTAAGCCTTAGCCATCGCGAGGATATCGGGCAGCGCCGCTTGTGGAGCACGCAACGTGGCGTCTATTACAGCCGCGTTGGATGTGTACTGCTTCACCGAGAACTGCACCGCAGCCGTTGTGCCACCCGAAGTCACATTGAAATTGTCGGAATGAATTTCGGTTGGGGTTAGAGCGATATTCAATGCTTTAATTTCGACTGGCTTGGCGATTTCTTTTCCTGACACCTGGACGCCTTGGGCGGTTAGAGTCCCATTGAGAGCCGGCTTGTCCGCTGGCCCCTGGGCCTTTATATCCGCGTTGATTTTTCCATTCACGGTAGTGCCGGGAGCAAAGGCTATACCCGCGGCGGCTGCCAGACGGGCGATTTCCGCGATGGAAACATCGGGGGCCTTCAGGTCTACGTCGAGTTGCACAGGAGTGGGCTTGTGGTTCACGGTGCCGGTTACGAATATGGGAGTCTGTCCCAACTTGATCGCGCCCTTCTCGATATGCAGCAGGTCATTCGGAACATCGTCTGTGATGTTGTAGTCCAGGTTAATCGGATATCCCACCTCGATGCCATGCAGCTTTGGCTTGTCCAGATTCATTTGCCCGTTCGCCGAAAGCTTCCCATTCTCATTGGAAATGTCAGTGTGTCCGGAAAGTATCCCGGCGGTGTTGACCAGGGCCGGGCTCTGCAGAAACTTTTGTAAGCCCGCGATGTCGACATTTTTCAAGTCAAGGGTGCCTTTGAAGGGGGTAGTCGCGGGATTTTCGTGGGAAAGGGGCCCACCCTTTCCTTTTAACCCTACCTCCTGGTTCCCCGGACCCGGCAAATGCACGGAAGCCTCCACGCTGAAGGGCGTAGTGGGTGCGAAATCCGTAAGTTTAACGTCGATGTGATCGTATACAGTACGCGGTCTTCGGTCCTGCAGGTCTGTGATTGCGACCTGTCCGTCATTGATTGCGAGTTCGCCCAACGAGAAGGGCGTACTCGAAGAAGAAGGCGCCGCAGAAGCCTCTGGCGGCGACTTCTGGCCGAGCGAGGCGAAGTTCCAAACGCCTTGCGCATTCTTGATCAGATCTACGCTCGGGCGGTCGAGTCCCAGCGAGTCTACCTCAACTGTCTTGCTCAGCAGCGGAAGCAACCTGACGGAAACGCTCAACTCCTGGGCTTGAATGAACGGGGTGTTGCTGTTGAATTTCGTATCGTCTGCGATCGAGAGGTTCGCCACCTTAAAGCGTAGCGGAAACAATCCCAAACTCATGTTGCCTAACGAAACTTTGCGATTCAACTGTTGCTCAAGCTTGGTCTGAATCGTTCCGCGATAATCGTTAGGATTGAAAACTGCCAGCAAAATCCCCACCCCAAGCACTATGACAACCACTACGATTCCGATGACAATTGCAACCTTACGCATGGAAACCTCCGAGACTGAGGAAGTACCTACTATTAAAAGATACTCCTCTGCGGCCGTTGCGGGACTGACAAGATTCAGCGAAGGTGAGAAAGACGAAAAGGCAGACTGGCTTGACACGACCCCGCATCGCTTAGATAGCAGAGTGGTGCCAGGGGGTTGGCTGGCGCTAGATTTTTTCGGAGACACCCGTGTAGAGACGTAGCCAGCTACGTCTCTACACCTAATTTAAGACGCGCCGCTACTGCTCGACCAGATCTTTCGAGTGCAGCACGAACTCAACCCGCCGCTCCCGGTTCACGCGAACCGTTTGGTAAAGATCCATGGTGTCCAGCGCGACCAGCTTCTGCTCTCCGTCTGGGCTCACGCAGTGAAGCTGGCCACCTTCCACCCAATAGTTGCGGGCCAGCCATGCGGCACCGCCTTTGAGGACGATAACCGTGGAGATCGGTTCTCTGGGCTGTTGCGCCGGTTCCTGTATGAACGCATTCTGCAAAGTCGCATTCTGCTGTCTTGGCGCAGGCGATGACGGACGGTACACTGCGGACGAAGACGAGTCGTAAGAGCTCGGCGTGTACCGCGGCGGCATGGGAATCGAGGATCGGACCGCCGGCAACGAAAACTCCATGTCTTCCATGAGTCGGAGGCTCAGCCGGGTTTCCCCTTTGAAAGCTGGATACGGTCCGCGGGCTGGCAGGGTGAGAATCTTGACCGGCCAGAAGACGGGAATCGCCCAAAGAACCGCGTCCCGCTTGGGATGGCCCTTTGAATGGACCTTGCCCTCGGAATCGGTTTTCATGTGAGGTGCAGAAATGATTTTCGCGGAGAGTGGAAGGACCTGGGCGCCGGGCAGGATAAGCCGGTCGAAACTCACCTGCATCCAGCCCTTGCCCACAAAGTGTCCTGGGTTTTTAAAGTCTTCGAGGTGACCGCTAAGCTCGGCTCCCCGGGGAAACAGCGGGTGCCCAAAGGCCGCCACGTGACTCAGGTAGCAAAGCACAGGGTCGCCAACCTGTGCGGTCTTGGAAGAGAAGTTAGGTTCAGACACGGTGCATTGCAGAAGCGTTCCGGCGGGGACAATCTCATCGCTGGCGCGAGCCAGGATGTTGACCGAAACACAGAAAACGATTGTTAGCAGGAAAGATTGTCGGGTCATGGACGGGCTTCTCCTCATGGGTCTTCGTCAAGGAGCGCGCCCCAAAACCGCGACAGCAACAAAGCGGGGGAAATGTTACCACGGAAAAGCCGCTGATACCAAGATTAAAAGGTGGCGGGCAGCGGGCCACTTTTGGAGATACAAAACTTATCGATGGCTAAGGTCGTAGGCGACGGCAAACGATGAGGTCCCGATGTCGAGCATAGAGGTTATCCGCTCAAGTCGATGGTGGCCCGTCCTGTGGAAACAATAGCTAAGTGCGATTACGCCTGCGGTTTCTCCTGCGAAATTAGCCGCTAACCCCGCCGTGCTGGCACTGAAAGCGCGGGTTACAGGATTCAGCTCTTTCCCTCCGTTTTGGAGGATGGTCCGAGTAACTGCGAAGTCGGCGGCGCTGAGAGCAGCAACGGTAGCGAAAAGAACCCGATTCTGCTTATCCCAAAATTTATGCTGCCGGGGCGCTTCCGCGCGAACCGGCGAAGCTGCCAGTACGCCCGAACCAAGAGGGCCGGAGTCAGGCACGTCATCATGAAGGGTCGCGACGGAAACTCCTTGGGCAAGCATCGTTCCACTCAGAAACGCCACTGCTACCAGGCCCTTGGTCCATCGTCCAAGTACTGAACCTAAGACCTGCGCGCGCATAAATAGGACGTCTGTCATCTCTGCCAAGCAGTACATCGCAATTCGACAGCCGATGGGACCGCGCCGCCCATGATTGCTTATTGTCAAAATTCAGTGATTTAGGAGTTCAGCGCGATTGTCAGTCAAAAGGATATGTGCAAACTATTGCGTAGCGGCAGGGAGTTGGCTTCGTCGCGAGACAGCCTCACTTCTTCCCCGGGTGAGTCCTGGGAAGTATGCGTATGATGCGGTTACCTGCTGCGGGAGCAGCAGCAACTCGTCCAATGAGGCCTTGGTTAAACCGCAAGAGCGCGTCGAGGATCTTTGTCGTTGTGCTTGTCCTGACAATTCCCTGGATATGTCTTCAACTTGCCACGCACCGTCACACCGGAATACTGCGCACGTTGGTTCTAGCCAGGCACTTCTTTCGCGACACATCAACCTCATTCTCCAAGACGCAACAGCGGACTGAAACTGTTCCGGCCGGACCGCCACACAGCGTTAAGCTTTCCTGGAAGGCTAGCACCACCGCAGGGGTCGCCTACAATGTCTATCGTCGCGACACGTCGGGGCGGGTCGTCAAAATCAATTGCGTACCGCCGACCGAAACCAGTTGCGTCGACAACACCGTGAGGCCGGGAGAAACCTACTATTACGTGGCCAAAGCAGTGAGTTCGAAAGGGACGGAAAGTGTCGGCTCGAACGAGGTTCGAGTCACGGTCCCTTCACCCTAGAAGAATCAGGGAATAATGGCGCGCCGCTTGTTCGAAAAGCGGCTCTCTTCTTTCTTTGAATTGACCGCCGTCGTGGCGTAGTAATAGGTTTTTCCGTTGGTAACAGACGTGTCGGTGTACACCGTATTTTGGTCGAGGGCGGTATTGATTTTCGTGTACGGGCCAGCTGACGCAAGCGCACGATAAACGTTATAGCCAATCACACCGTGGGACTTGCTGGCTTTCCACTTCAGATCGACCTTATGCTCGCGCGAGATGGTGCCGACGCCATTCAGAGATTTAATTGCGACAAGAGAAGTCCCTGAAGCACTCGTGAAAGAAAGAGTGCCGGATGCGACGCTATCAGATCCAGGTGCAAACGTCACCGTAAATGCCCGACAGCTCCCGGCTGGAACGGTCAACGGAAAGGATGCTCCGCTCACGCTGAATTCCGGCCTGCTACTGTTAGCCGAAACGATCGTCACCTCTTTGTCAGCTGCGAGCGTTATTACTTGACTCGCCATCGATCCCACTGGCACGTTGCCGAATTCCATCGTTGGCCGATCAGCGTGAAGCCCGTCAGGCTCTACTCCTGTCCCATTCATTTCCGAGCGCAGAATTGGCGTCGAGAGATCCGCGTGGTCCGACAGGAACGAAATACTTCCGCTGCTATAACCAGGAGCTTGCGGCGCAAAGGCTCCACTGAAGGTGAAGCTCTCTCCACCGGCCAGCGTCAAGGGTAAATCCAGGCCGATCAGGGTGAAGTCCTTGCCTTGGGTAGCAAGGCGCAACAGCGTAATGGCAGAAGCGCCCGAATTAGTGATGGTGATCGTCTGGACCTTCTGCTGGCCGACCACGACGTTGCCGAAACTCAGGCTCGCAGGTGTGAAGACCAAGTGCTTAGCATTGAGCGAGGAGGGCTTGCTGGTGATTGCGTCAGCCGCGTCAGCGCTCTGAGTCAATACGAAAAGAACCGCCATCAGGCCTGCACAAAGCAAGGCTCGCAGCACACGGGGGAGTGGCATGCGGCGATTGTGGCGGGTTTTCGACGAATCGAGAAGGTCTCATTAGTACATCCGGATATCCCAAAACACCCGGCTGAGACCCGCCCAAGCTCGAAAACTATGGGGGAGGAATCACGGCCGTCGTCTGATTGGAGTAGCCGCTTTCTTGGTTACTCGAATTAACCGCACTGGTTACGTAGTAATAGGTCTTTCCATCAACCACCGCACTATCCGTGTAAAGCGTGCTTGGGTCGAGAACGGAATTGATTTTCGAATATGGCCCTCCGGACGTCCCGCCACGATAAATGTTGTAACCGATGATGTTCTGCGACGTGCTCGCGGTCCATGACAGACTGACGGTGTGCGTAGGTGGTGGTGCGCCGGTGCCGGTCAACGATTCAATCGTCGGAGAGTTTGAAGCGTTGCTGGCGAACGATATGCTGCCCGATGCGACGCCCGTTGCTGAGGGCGTGAAGGTCACCGTGAATTGCACCTGTTGGCCAGCCGGAATCGTGATGGGGAACGATGGCAACCCGCTGATGGCAAAAGCCGAGCCATTCAACTGATCCGAAGACACAATTACCGTCGCACCGCTAGCGGTAAGCGTTCCGTTCAGTTGTGCGTTTGTTCCTACAAACACACTGCCGAAGCTCATGGTCGTGGGGGCTATGGCTAACTGGCCCTGGGGCACGGGTGTTCCGGTACCGCTCAGCGGTATGGCCAGGTTCGGGTTCGACGCATCCGAGACGATTGCGATATTTCCGGTGTCATTTCCGGTAGATGGCGGCGTAAAGGTGACGTTGAACGTGAAACGCTGTCCGGGCGTGAGCAGCAAAGGAGGAGTCAACCCACTCATACTGAAACCGGTCCCGGTGATACTCGCCTGCGAAATATGAACATTCACTCCGCCGGAGTTGGTCAGAGTTTCGGATAGTTGCAGGTTGTTGCCGACCTGAACATTGCCAAAGCTAAGGCTTGACGGGCCCGCCGTAAGGGCACCCGGCGCCAGCCCGTTTCCAGATAACGCCACGTTGAGAGAAGAATTTGAAGCGTCGCTGACAATCGCGAGATTTCCGCTGCTGCTGCCTGAAGACGACGGGGTAAAGGTGACATTGAAGGGCTGATTTTGACCAGCCGCGAGAACCAGAGGTAAACTCAGCCCGCTTACGCTGAAACCGGTTCCCGTGGGATTCACCTGAGTGACAGTGACCGTGGATCCGCCGGAGTTGGTCAGAGTTTCGGGGAGGGTTTGATTGCCGCCGACTTGAACGCTTCCGAAGTCAAGGCTCGCGGGACTTGGAGAGAGAGTACCCGCCGTTTGTGAGCCTCCGGAGAGCGCGACGTTAAGTGTAGGAGTCGAGCCGGTGTTCGCGACGGCCAAGTTTCCCTTGATCGTGCCTGCGGATTGCGGAGTAAAGACGACGGTGAAGCCTTGACTCTGACCCGGCGTCAGAGTCACTGGAAAGCTCAATCCGCTCACGCTGAAGCCTGCGCCCGTAGCCGTAGCCTGAGTCACCTGAAGGCTGGATCCACCGGAGTTGGTCATCGTCGCCGGCAGGCTTTGGTTGTTCCCAACTTTTACAACGCCGAAACTAATGCTGGTCGGCGCCACCGCGAGCTGGCCTGGCTTGGGGGTATTCGGGGGAGCCGTCGATGTTTTGTTGGAGCTGCTAAGGCCTTGACATCCCACCATCGTCGCAACGGCCAGAAGTATAACGAACAAATTCCAGCGAATCGGCAGCAGTCTTGTCATAGGTGACCTGTTGCCTCCTGTTCAGGTACTCACCAGGGGGCGACAGGAAGTAGTCTGAACTCCCAGCCGAGCCTTAGGTAGGTCGCAGAAGGTCGTACCAGCAAACCATCGAGGGTCGTCTACGAGACGGGCGAATTCTCCGTCGACGTATCGCAATCGGACAGCCCGCGTGAGGCCACAACGCGGTACCCGGTTACTTCGAATTTCCCGATGATGACCTGCGGACTATGCGCTGACCCATTGGCCTCTTGGGCAGGGTCCTTCGTGCTCTGTTTGCGGACGGCGGCCGCTATTAGCATCGGAGTCCGGTTGGGGATGCACTCACATTATGAGCCAGTTCGACGACGTTGCAAGATCGACTCCGCCACAAGAGCGCAAGTTTCGCCGCTTCCCGCTGCAATACCCGGTTCGGCTGAAAGCTCACTCCGCTGACTTCATCGCCGAGTTTGAAGCCACGAGCAGAAACATCAGTCTCTGCGGACTGCTGGTAGAAACTGCTTCGATCATTCCGCCGCATACTCCGGTGAGTTTCGTCGTAACGGCCGAAGGCGGAGACCTTGGTCGCCCCATCCGGTTCGTAGGCGAAGGTAAAGTTGTGCGTGTTGACGTGAAGCCAACAGAAAAACGGTTCGCAATCGCGGTTGAGTGCACACAAACGATCGCTCGGATCGATCGCCTCGAAGCAATCGGAAGCTGACAAACCGTCCGCTCGGACTTTCTCCAGCGGATCCGGTGTTCTGTCCCTATGCTTTCTTCTTTCCCGCAAGCACAGCCCGCGCGGCCTGCAACTCCTTGCGCTTAGCAGGATCAACCTCGGGATAAGTGAGCTTCAAATCCTCCAGCGTATCCACAATGGCGGCCGCGACCACCACGCGAGTGAACCATTTGTTGTCCGCCGGCACCACGTACCAGGGCGCATGGCCGGTCGCCGTATGGACGATCATGTCCTCGTAGGCACTCATGTAATCCTTCCAACACTGGCGTTCCCGCACATCCGCCGCGGAAAACTTCCAGTTCTTCTCGGGATGATCCAGGCGTTCCAAAAAACGCTTCTTTTGTTCTTTTTTTGAAACATTCAGAAAGAACTTGCGCACAATAATTCCATTGCGCCAGAGATAACGCTCGAACGAATGGATGTCGTGAAAACGCTCCTCCCAAATATCCTTGCTGATCAACGACGGAGGAATTCTCTCGCTCTTCAACAACTCGGGATGAACCCGCACCACCAGCAACTCTTCGTAATAAGAGCGATTGAAAATGCCGATCCGGCCCCTTCCAGGAAGACGCACCGTAGTGCGACAAAGGTAGTCGTGATCCAGTTCTTCCGACGACGGAGTCTTGAACGAATAAACCTGAACGCCTTGCGGATTCACGCCCGACATTACATGCTTGATGACGCTATCCTTACCAGCCGCGTCCATAGCCTGAAAGATCAGCAACACAGCCCAGTGGTCCTGGGCGTAAAGTTTGTCCTGTTCCTCGGCCAGCGAAGCGATGCCCGCCGCCAGAAGTCGCTCAGCTTCCTCCTTGGAATCAATTTTCCCCGTATCGCCGGGATCAAAATCCTTCAGCCGGAACTTGGAGCCGTCCTCTATCCGATAGGGTTTAACCAGTTTGCTAGCCCAGGTCATTCGCAACCTCCGTTCGCTATGCACCCGCGAAAGATGCAGTCTACATCACGAGACGAATGCAGGTGTGGGCGTCCTCGCCCGTGCGGTGAAAGGCAACCCTGAACCGGGATTTCGCAACCAAGCGCGACGATGCTGCACAAGTCCATTCAATCGTGCTCCCACTGTAGAGACGCAGCTAGGTACGTCTTTACAGATTAAATAGTCGCAATATCAGCCAGGTAAGTGCAGGATCAAGGGAAATTAACGCAGCATCGATACAAGAAATCTGGTAGCCGCGCTACAAAATAAGAAGCCCAGGGTTTACTACCTTGGGCTTTTTTGAGAGACGTGTTTGAAATGTAACTATTACTTTTGCTCATCACGAGGAGTAAAAAGGTAAGATTTTTTGGAAGCTGGAGAAGTCGCCTCACAATCCACGCAACCCGCAGCAGCAAAGCATCACCGGGCAAGCGAAGGGTAATCAGGCGGAGGAAACGAAATGCGTATTGCACGCTATGTTCGCACTCTGTTATTCGCAATTGTAGTACTGACGATGTCCGCGGCTTCATTTGCTCAAATAGGGATTGGCGTATCGATCCGGATCGGGCCGCCTGCCATTCCCGTGTACGAGCAGCCACCTTGTCCCGCCGAGGGCTATATCTGGACGCCAGGCTACTGGGCCTACGACTACGACGCGGGCGATTACTATTGGGTGCCAGGCACGTGGGTGCTCGCGCCTGAAGTCGGCTTCCTCTGGACGCCAGGCTGGTGGGGCTGGGGTGGCGAAGCATTCATTTTCCATGAAGGCTATTGGGGTCCACGTATCGGATTCTACGGCGGAATCAATTACGGATTCGGCTACTTCGGCCACGGTTATGAAGGCGGACGATGGGACGGCGGACACTTTTTCTACAATCGCACCGTCAACAACGTGAATATCACCAACATTCATAACGTTTACAACACCACGGTGATCAACAACAACACCACGAACCGCATCAGCTACAACGGCGGATCTGGCGGGATCAATGATCGCCCCAGACCTGAAGAAATACAGGCTGAACATGAAAGACATCTGCCGCCGGCGGCGGTTCAAAAGCAGCACGAGCAAGTTGCTCGCACCGACCCCCAGCAACGGGCTTCGGTCAACCACGGCAGGCCAGCCATTGCCGCTACCGACAGGCCCGGACAATTAAGGGGTCCCGGAGCGGTGCCGGCCAGGGAAGCGGGAGCGCCCTACCATCCTGCAGCCGAACGTGGCGGCACTGCGGCCGGTCGTCCAGAGAATAATGTTCCTCGCCCGGAGAACCGGGGCAATGCGGCGGCGGCTCGTCCGGAGAACGCAGGACGTCCAGAGAACAACGTTCCTCGGCCCCCAGCCCACGCGACAGAGGTTCAACCGCACGAACGCCCTGCTCAGCCAAACACTGGCAACCCCAAACTGGACCAGAAATATCAGCAGCAGCAGGACAAACTTGTCCAGAAACAGAATCAGCAACACCAGAAACTCGCCCAGAAGCAGGAGCAGGAACACCAGCGTCTGACACAAAGAAACGTGCCTGAACCGCAGAGACAGCAGGTAGAACAAAAGCACCAGCAACAGACTCAGCGGATGGAGCAACAACACACGCAACAGCAACAGCACTTGGAGTCAAAGCAGCAGCCACCCCATCCTAAGGGAAAATAGCAGCAACAGCTGCGTGCCCCACCCTCGCCAAAAGGGTGGGGCACGCGGGCTCTATCACGATGCTTGTTTTGTGTGAATTACGGCTCAGTTTCCAAGGTTGCAAGCCGTTGCAACCATGCGAAGGCGCACTTTCCCGGTTACTTCGCAGATTACCCTCCTAAACTTTTGTGCTACGTCTATGGCCCATTCGGGCGTTGCACTACCGGTGTCGGCTTGCTACCTTGAGCTCAGTGAGCCTCCCCTTTAGGTGCTGTGACGCATCTTCCTTGGGGGTGAGTTATGAAACTTGTTCATCTGTGCTACGCGGCGTTGGGTTTTGCTGTGGCTCGCTGGATCTTTAAACGGGAAGCCATGCCGATTGCAGATCCAGTCACACGTTTCCGCTCTTCGGGCTTGTTGTAAATTTCACGGACGTACGGTGCCCCTGTTGCGCGGGCTACTTCGTCCCGCACGTCCGTGATCTCTCACCTACGCATTAGCTTGCCCCTAAGGTTCTACTACCAACGTTCGTTCCTCAGTGCTGAACCCCCGGCTGTTTTCTGACTACAATTTGCCTTAGGTATCGTTGCGAGCGCGAATATCCCATGAGGCACGGGTGTTATCTACGTATACTTCTGGTTTTTCTCGGGATCTTGCTCCCAGGTTACGCGTTCGCCCAGTCGGACGGCGGTCCGTCTCTGGGTGATCTGGCGCGTTCCCTGCGTCAGAGCAAGAACCCGCAAGAAGCGGCTGCTCCGGATGTCATCGATAATGACAATCTCACCCAGGTGATTGACGATGTCGAACACTTCCGACAAAACGGAAAGCCGATATTTTCCTTTGACGGCGCGGGAAGAAACTTCCGGATGTCTTCACCCGATGGAACTTGCAGCCTTTCCTTCAATGCCAATTCCACCGCCCTGCTGTCCACGCCCTACGTGTCGCAAGATCTGCCGCAAAGCGAATTGGCGAAGTTGGACGGTCCCGCCAACCTACGCGGCGACACCCTCGAAGTCTCGGTGTACAACGCGAGCGCTTGGAGCGTAAGAGAGATCACGGTAGGCCTGACGATCGTGCGCCGTCCTGACACCAGCACCGCAAGCTATGGAACTGCGAAACTGCTACCCGCGGTCGCCGAAGATGCGGCCTCAGGGGATGCAGTTCCGGTCGAAAAGCGTCCGGACTTGACGCTGCTGCTTCATTTGAAAGGCTCGACCGCGCCGTTTGCCACAAGCGTCTATCGGGAAAAGCTGGACGCAGTTCCCGATGACGGTCAAGAGTGGCATTGGGCGATCATAGAGGCGAAGGGAATCCCTCCGACTACGGTCGCAGACAGTGCGAAGTATTAGTGCTTCACAGTTCCTGCTGCGACTTCTCCCGCCGCCAGATGGAAAGTCCTGGTGTACCCAAGGCCAGCACGCCCAGCGTGGCCGATTGCTGGACGGGCGCGCTGACCGCTGCGGAAGGCGACTGACCATCGATCTCATCCGGCCCCTTGGTTTTGCCGGCGATGATACCCTTGCCGGGGATGGTCTCGTAGGCGTAGCCCGTCAGGGTCGCCGTGAAGTTCCGGCCTTGCGTCGTCACGGCAAGCCGGGCCCAACCAAAATGAAACTTGCCGTTGATCTTGAACTTCAGCCCGAGATAGCGATTCTTGACGCCCGTGCCTCCGTTTGCCCAGGCTCCGCTCCAATGCGGCGGTAGGGTCGTCGTAAAGGTTGGATAGGAGACGCGGGCCATGCCGACTGCTGGCTTGTCCCGGAATCGGTCACCATTTTGGATTCTTGCGCCTGCCCGCAGGGCAGCCGCGGCCTCCGGGCTCGACGTCTTAGCGACTCTGACTGCATTCTGGGCGGTGGACGCCGACGTCGAACATGCATAGATTCCCCTGGAGATCTGGAATGGATGATGACAAACCGATAGAGCTTCGATCGCTTCGCTATTCCCGATAGAACCGCTTAGGAGGAGGAAGAAATCAATTTTGCCGTCGTGATTAAGATCGAGCGGAAAAGGGCCCTGAAGTTTTACATTTGCTGGGGTGTATACGATTTTACCCTCGGCGGTCGGTGCCAACGCAAGCAAACTTACACCGGCTGCACTTGCCGCGAGCGAATACATGTTGAGCCGTTTACGAACTGACGCGGAAAGCTCAGAGGGCGTTCGGGGCAACTTAAAACTGGGTTTCACGGCATCCTCCTTCTAACCACACTCGATGTCAATGAGAATCCCTCGTATACTTACTCCGCCCCGTGGAGTGCTCCTCCGGAGACGGCGATTATCTGCCAGCTCAGGAGGCGAGTCAACATTCAATTCACACGTCTTCGGTTTTTCCGCTCTTCATGCTTCGATACGCCGCGTCCAGAATCTGCTGATTTCGCCAGCCTTCTTCGCCGGGAATCGGAAACTCGGCTTTGCCGTCGACGGCGGCGGCGAAGGCATCCACTTGGCGCGCATAGGCGAGTTGGTTTGATACCGTTTTGGTTTCAACCACGACTCCATTTCGACTCAGCTCAAGATGGACGGGGCGGTCGACGGTCAACGCGTTTTCGGCGCGCAGGACGCCGGTTTCGCCAACCAGTTCAAGAGGTGTGCGGTATTCAGCGCGGAATGAAACCAGGACGTTCGCCAGGGTCCCAAGGGAGAACTCCAGCAACAACGCTGCGCCTGCTTCAACCTCGCCTGCGTGGCCGGCAATCTCGCGAGCGCTTACCCGTCGTACTTCGTCCTGAAGAACGAAACGCAGCGCGTCGATGCAGTGCACGCCCACATCAGCGACCGGGCCGCCTCCGGCAATTTGGGGGTCGTTGATCCACGCACGTGGATGGGTACGGTCAACGCGAAAGGAAAATTCGGAGCGGGCAAATACCGGATTGCCAATTCTTCCCGCAGTTACTTGGTCGCGGAACCACGATGTGCTGTCCTCGAAGCGAAAGACTTGTGCTATTCCCAGTAGAACTTTGGCGCTGCGGGCAGCTTCGACCATTTGCCGGCATTCATCGGCGTTCATCGCCATTGGCTTTTCGCACAGGATGGGCTTGCCGCATGCGGATGCGACCAGTACGTCCTGCAAATGGCAGGCATTCGGCGTGGCAATGAACACGGCATCAACCTGCGGTGAGCGGCACAACTTTTCAGCTGAGTCGAATGCCAATGGAATTTCGAACTGTCGAGCTGATGCTTGCGCCTTTGCCAGGTCCCGGCGGGACAGAGCGGCAACCCGGCAGTTTTTAGCGAGAGCGAAACCGGGCATCAGCCGTTTTACCGCGTGTAGTCCAAAGCCGATGATTCCGAAGTTGATCATTTCATTCGAACCTGCCCGGACGAGGCGTCCAGGGCTGCGTGTGCTTAGCCTCTACTTCGACACCGACATCGAGGATGGTGAAACGGGGGTTGATGCGACCTGCGAGGTATTTGTGAGAGCCCCGGTGCCGGCAGTGATCGAAAATGCGGTAATGGATCTCGCCGCTTGACTGCCCACGTAAAGGAATAAGCCATTGGGATCGAGCACCTCGAACAAGGGAGCGACGCCCGCGGCGAATGGCGAACTCGTAATCTGCGTAAGGACTCCTGTGGTAGGAGCAACCGAGAACACCGAGATGTTGCTCGATCCCATGTTGGCGACGTAGAGAAACGAGCCCAAGACCGCGACCGAGCTGGGCGTCGTTCCCGTAGGAAATGAACCCAGGAGAGTGAGAGCCCCGCTGCCGGAATTGATGGATAGCACGGAAACTGTGTTATCGGCCGAGTTGGCGACGTAAACAAAAGTCTCCGCAGGATCCACCGTGAGAGCGAGCGGCACGTTGCCGACCTGGACTGGAATGCTGCTCACCAACTGCAAGACTCCGGACGTAATGGTGTAAGCGAAAACAGATGCCACATTGGCATTCAGCACATAGAGAAATTTCGCTGAGGGTGTGATCGCGAATGCAATCGAATTCGGAAATGTGGGAAAGGGGGATCCAGCAACCGCCGTAAGAGCCCCGCTTCCGGAATTGATGGAATAAACCGAGATGCTCCCGGAAACCGCATTGAGCGCAAAAAGAAAATTGCCTCCGCTGTCCATGAGAAGCGAAACCGGCGTGAGTCCGGTCGGGGTTCGCGGTAGTACTTCATGCAGCGAACCTATAGAGCTATCGACGGTGAACAGCGAAATATCGTTCTCGCTTTGATTGGCGGCGTAAACAAACTTATTAGAAGGATGCACGCGAACCGATGCCGGAGAGTTCCCCGCGGGATACGGCGATCCCAGGATGGTGGTAAATTGCGCGGAGTTGTTTTTAATGCGATAAGCTCCGACCGCATTCGAGTTGGGCAGAGCGACATAAGCGGTGTGAGTAGAATTCGAACCGCATCCCAACAGAAAAGCCAACCCCAATGTCAGGAGAACCACGGATATTCGCTTGCTCATTTGTGGAGATCTGAAAAACATTCCAGTTCGCGACCTTCCTAGCTGTAGAGAAGTAGTTGGCTACGTCTCACCCCATCAAAGTCGGGGACGCCGGCCAATATGGCCAAAGTGAAAAACCAAACCGGTTGACACGCGTATATCGTTTTGACTCGTCCCAAACGTATTGGTACGGAGATAATCCGCCTGGACGCGAAAAGTGAAGCGCGGCGTCAAGTCCAGGTCATAGCCTCCACCCGCCCCGATGGCGCGTCCAACACTTTCAAAATGACTGCTGATTGAGGTTGAGATGTTGACCCGGTCTTGCGCTTTGCCGAACAGACCATGAACGAAGAACATTGATTTGTCCCGTCGCATGGCATACTGCGGACCAGCCAAAAAATTGTACACGGTCATTTGGGATCCGTACTGGCCACCCACGTCGGCGGTCACTCCCCAGGTGGGTGTGATGTTAAAGGTGGCGTTGGCGTCGAATCCATTCATGTTGGAACGATTCACAAAACCGAAGGTGGTTGAATCCACATTTCGATAGGCGTATCCACCAAATACCTCCCAGCGCGGAGCCACTTGTCCCACGGAAAGGGAAGAGGCCGCCATGATTATGGAAGAAATGAAGAAGAGGAAGACTGCCGCTCGCTTGCTGAGGAGGCCCACACGTTCGATCGCCATTAGTATGAAAGTACCAACTTTTCTCCAGAATTGTGCTGACATCCAAGCAGGCTGCGAATTTCGGGAGGGCACGAGTTCACTCGTACCGTAAAGTATTCAGCACACACCCCGGCTTCAGCCCCTGTGGGAAAACGTTTAACTGTCTTGTAATCAAAAACGATTCTACCCGGAAGTTGCGAATAGAAGAAGGCAGCCCCGTGTAATTCTTTGTAAAAACCCGCTCTGCTCGTGTAGGGACGGTGGCCTCGCCCGTTCAGGCGGAGTGAAGTTCCGCAGCGCTTTAGCCGACGCGAAAATTCGGATTTGGGTGCGCCGCTAGCCGAACCACGATCACATTTTCGCCAGGCAGTTGACACTCCGCGCGCTCAGTCATAACATTCCGACACGCGCCGCTCCAGCTTTGCATGATCAGTCAAGTATTGGGTCACTATCGAGTCTTGGAAAAGATAGGCTCGGGAGGGATGGGGGAAGTTTACCGCGCCAGCGATGAACGGCTGGGACGGGACGTCGCCCTCAAGATACTAAAACCCTCTCTGGCTAATGATCAGGACCGCCTGCGCCGGTTCGAGCAGGAGGCCCGCGCCGCCGCTGCCCTGAGTCACCCCAACATTGTTGCCATCTTTGACATCGGCATGCACGATGGAGCTCCCTACATCGTCTCCGAGTTGCTTGAGGGTCAGACCCTGCGTGAGCGTTTGCTCGAGGGTCCCATACCGCGCCGTTTAGTGTTTGATTTTGCCGGGCAGATTGCGCAAGGCTTGGCCGCGGCGCACGAAAAGCGTATCGTGCATCGCGACCTCAAGCCGGAAAATATCTTCCTCACCAAAGATGGCCGCATCAAGATCCTCGATTTCGGTATTGCCAAGTTGATGAGTTCCGGTTTCGGTTCCGAGGCCAGCAAGACTGGATCGGCGGCGAGCCTCACCACCCAGACCAAAGTAGGCGCGGTGGTCGGAACCATAGCGTACATGAGTCCGGAGCAGTTGCGCGGCAAGGGCGTGGATCATCGCAGTGACATCTTCAGCTTTGGCTCGATTCTTTACGAGATGATTACCGGCGAACGTGCCTTCGCTGGCGAAACTCAAGTAGACACCTTGACTGCGATCCTCAAGGAAGATCCGGCGGAGATGATTCGCGAAGGGAAGGAGATTCCTTTCGCCTATGAACAGGTTGTCCGGCACTGTTTGGAGAAGGAGCCGGAGAATCGCTTTCAGACGGCGCGCGATTTGGCATTCGCACTCAGCACGTTGGCGGACGCTACGACCAGTAAACAAATCTCCCCGTTCAGCCTTGAGCGGTCGCCAATCCGAATATGGTTGCCCCGCATTGCCGCTGCATTGCTGCTGGCGGCCGCTGCCGTCTATGTGGGAACCAAGCTCAAGCCAGGTGCGACGCAAGACTTTCACCGCGTTACCTTTGAGCGCGGCACAGTGTACTCGGCTCGGTTTACTCCGGACGGGCGGACCGTGGTCTACGGAGCTTCGTGGAATGGGCGCCCCCTGCAGATTTATTCCACCATTCCGGATTCCACGCTTGCCCGCCCCTTGGGTTTGACCTCAGCCTATCTTCTGGGTCTTTCGCGTAGCAACGAACTTGCGCTCGCGCTTCACGGAATGCCAGGTTCGCGTTTGGAATCCGAAGGAGGAACGCTGGCGCGATCGCCGTTCATTGGTGGAACGCCTCACGAAATACTTCAGGACGTTGCCTGGGCAGACTGGAGCCCGGATGGAGAGCTTGCGGTGGTGCACCATGTGAACGGGCGCGACGATCTGGAATATCCGGTTGGCAAAGTTCTCTACGAGACCAGCGGCTCCATCAGTAATATCCGTTTTTCTCCTCAGGGAGATCGGATCGCGTTTCTGGATCATCCCCAGCGATGGGATGACAGCGGATCTGTGTGCGTCACCGACCTGACCGGACACAAGACCACGCTTTCTTCTAACTGGGAGTGGGAAAGCGGTCTGGCGTGGTCTCCCGCCGGCAACGAAGTCTGGTTCGCGGCCTTGCGAGGGGGATCGAGCAATCGCTCCCTGTGGGCGGCGAATCTGTCGGGAAAAACGCGAAACGTTCTCACCGTGCCCGGCGGCTTTACCATGCACGACATCGCTCCCGATGGACGAATTCTGGCCACCATCGACAGTGAGCGTCTGGCCATGGAGTGGACCGGCAAAGATAAACGAGTGCGCGATCTTTCCTGGTACGACTGGAGCATTGCGAAAGATATTTCGCCGGATGGCCGCTCGGTGCTATTTGAAGAGGGCACCGAGGGCTCGGAACCTGCCGGTCCGCACGATGCGGTCGCGGTGCGCGACGTCGACGGCTCGCCGCCAATCCGTTTGGCGGACGGCACGGCGGACACGCTATCGCCCGATGGCCAGTGGGCAATTTCAGTTTCGGGATCCGGACCAGCGCATGTCACTCTACTTTCGGTTGGTCCAGGACAATCCCGTGAGATTCCTTTGCCGGGACTGGAACGTCTGCAAAACGGCTCCCACTTCTTGCCCGACGGCAAGCGAATCGTAGTCAACGGTAACGAAGCAGGACGCCCAGGGCGCAGCTACATTGTCGACCTCGCGGGGGGCAAGGCTCAGCCCATTACGGCCGAAGGAATTTATGCCACCCTGCCTTCGCCCGACGGCAAATTTCTTGCCGGTGCGACTGCGGACTACAAGCTCGATCTGTTCCCTCTAGACGGAGGCCCGCCGCATCCCATCCCTAACGTGGAACCCGGATATGTTTTAGCGCAATGGTCCGCCGACAGCCAAGCGTTGTATGTCTACCGGACAGGCGATGTGCCGGTAAAAATTCAACGTCTGGACATCGCGACCGGAAAGATGAAACTGGTTCGAGAACTGCTTCCAGCAGATCTCGGAGGAGTGGTCTCCATCGGCCCGGTGATTACGAATACGAGCGCCTCCGAGTTCGCCTACAGCTACTACCAAACCCTCTCGGTGCTCTACATAATTTCAGGAGTGAACTGAATGTAGACGTCAGCGTCTCGGACTGCTTCCCGTCGTGAACATGAATCTCCGCCATCCAGCGTTCACAAAAGCGCGGAAGACAACTGCATCGCCAATGACGCCAGCACCCTCCCCACCATCAACGCTATCATCCTGAGGCCCACGTCTTTTGCGGGCCTCAGGATCTATGCAATTGGCCCGCGCGACATCGCCGCCGGAGTGCACAGATCCTTCGTTGGGAGTCCTCGGCTTCGCCAAGGACTCCACTGCCTCAGAATGACAGCCGGGTGCGCCGGACCTTCGCAGATAACCAAAAACTGGGTGCCCCGCTCCTTGCGATTTTTGCAAGGGGCGAGTGGATGGATCGACCACACCGCCGCTTTCCATTCGTTCATCCGCATCAAGTCACAATCGTTGACTCGAACCGCCTCTCCACACTTGTGGTAGCCAAAACTTCTCCACGCCGTGTCCCCCGGATTACCCGCCCCTTGCAAAAACGCAAGGAGCAAGGCGCCCTGCAATCTCGATAACGTTAATTACTCGTAGGGTTCCCTGCTGCATAGTGTCGCCGTAAATGTTGAGTAAGACATTGCTATGCGCGATCGCCTGAGACCCAACGACAATTCCTTGATCGAATCCCATGATTCGAATGTCTTCAAGCGAGTTGTTAGACGAGTCCAGAAGTACCGCATTGTTTCCGTTGCTTTGTTCCCCAATACAAGTCAGCCCGTGGATGCCCCGCGTGCCACCAGAAACATTAAGGATTTGGGCACATGATGTAGACGTGTTGGGCGCATATCCGCCTGTGTCAAAAGTAATGTTCGAGTAGGGTCCCGAGTTCTCGGCATTCAATGTTACATTCAAACCCATTCCCAGAATCTGAAAGAGGGCAACGTGATCCACATAGGTTAAATCCTCGGACTCCGCGTTCTGAATGCCAGTAACACCGAGGCCGTTGCCGTTTAGAACCACATTCTCGACCGAAATTCCCTGCACTGGTCCGGTACACTGGGTGCCCGGACAAGCCGAGCCGAACTGAATCATTGTTCCGGAGAAGTTGGCTGAGCACCCCGAGATGGAATTCGTGCAAGCCTGAATCATGGTAGTCCCAGCTACGGTGGGCGGAGTAGGAACGGGCGGAATTTCGCTGCCTTCTCCGATCAGCTTCGTGCCGCTCGGCAACACCCAGGTGGAGGGAATCGTGATTGTCCCGGCAGGCAGCAGGATGGTCGAGGGCACTTTGGCGAAGCCGGTGCTTTCGAACCATGGGCTGCCTTTCGTGCAGGTCAGAGCTGAGCCGTTGATGCCGCGTGCGTCAATGACCGCCCCGGTGGACGGATAGCCGTTTGTGAAGATAAAGTACACAGCGTCGCAGATATCGACAACGTCTCTGCTGTTGGGTGGAAGAAACATGCTGGCGTCGATGAAGGCGGGCGAAGCCAATGTTGGCCCGCACTGGGTTTGACTCGTGCTGGTGCATATCGCGTTGTCGCCTTGCTGTGCTCCCACATGAGTAGGGAAGGCCGAAAACCAAACGAGAACAGTAGCTACGACAAACATCCAGGAGTATGTTGATTTTCTTGAATTCGTCATGCGCTTTCTCCTAGCTTGCCAATGTGAATCCTTCGTCGTGATCTACGGCGAGCATCCGAGTTGACTTCTACGGGCTAACCTGAAACACAGTGCCGCAGCCCCCTTGACACGCCTGCCCTGTACCACCATATGACGTTGTGCTGTAGAGACTACCTTCCTTGTTGAAAATCAACCGTGCCGCAGGGAATCGGCCATCCGGTGATCCCTTGAAGCTATAGAGCAAAGCGAATTGCCAAGTTCCCGCTCGACTTCCTGTTGCCTTCATCCGGAAAACCGTCCCTCCAAAATAGCTGCCCTCTGCGTTCGTGGTGCCATAAAGATTGCCAGCGGAGTCGAAAGTCAACGGACCCGAGGGATTTCTTCCGTCGCCTCCTTGAAAAGTGCGCAGAACGTTCTCAACCCATCGGCTGCCCTGCTTTGCCCGAGATAGTCGGAACACGACACCAAACCCATTTCCCTTGCCGCCCGTGTCTGCGGTGCCGTAAAGTGCACCCTTCCTGTCGAAAATCAGGCCGCTGCTTGGGCCGGCTCCGTCGTCACCGTCCGTGAAACGGTGCAGTATCTGCTCCGTCCACCTGCCGCTCATCAGAGGCGTAAGCTTGAACACCGTGCCACAGCCCACTCCCTGAAATTGTGGACAGTTGTAGCCACCATATGGTGTCGTGCCGTAAATCGCACCCTTGCTGTCCAGCACCAAGCCACCGTTGGGATTGGCTCCGTCCGATCCGCCCGCGAAGCTGTGTAGTACTTTCTCCGCCCACTTGCCCCCCTTCGTCTTCGGCGGACTGAGCTTGAACACCGTACCGCAGAACTGGTAGAACTGGTCACAAGTTGTCCCCTTGCCACCTCCGTACTGTGTCGCGCCGTACAAGTTGCCTGCGCCGTCAAAGGTCAGATCGCCCCAGGCGAAATAGCCGTCTTTGCCGCTTTGGAAACTGTAGACAACTTGCTCCGTCCAGGCACCGTTCTTCTGTTTCGGTGGCACCAACTTGTAGACCGTGCCGCAACCCACCCTGCCTCCGAACAACTGACATTTACCCGTGCCGCCGTAGGCCGTCGTGCCATACAAATTTCCTGACTGATCGAAGATCACGCCGCCCACCGGGGCGTCGCCGTCATTGGAGTTCACGCCTTTGAAGACGTAAAGTACGTGCTCGGTCCATGCTCCGCCCTTGTGCACAGGGGGCTGCAACTGAAACACGACGCCGCACTGAGTAATTCCCGGACAGTCATTCGCGCCTCCGTAGGTAGTCGCGCCATAGAGATTGCCTGCCGAGTCGAACACTACAGCGCCTGCGGGGTAGGCTCCGTCCGGAATGCCTTGGAAACTGTAAAGCACTTTCTCTTTCCACTCCGCCGAGGCACCAATTGCCAATGCGAGCACGAGCGCGAACAGCATCAGCGGCAGACTGGCCGCGTCAAACAACTTCTTGTGATTCATACCAAGAGCCATCCCATCTGCACTTCCGCGTGTCGTCGGGGAGGAAGCAAAAGACCTAGAATTGCCCGCGATGTTACATCGGTTCTGTCGCGTTGTCATGCGGTCGAACCGACCTCCGTGACCATATCTGTCTCCTTGTCGCAGCCTATCAATCGCAATCACGTTCTGACTTACAATTCACAGAATAGTGACCAATTCCCCGGGGCTCCCGACTGCCCGATGCCCACGCAGCCCCACAGGGTGAAGCCGCTCGTGCCGGAGGTTACTGAATAGAGGTCACCGACTGCGCACGAATTTGTGGGCGCGGTCGACCCCACAATCCAACTTGGAAAGCTTGGGCTCGTGGGTGAACTGGGAATTTCCGAGGTTGCCGTGCCGCCGGAGTGCAGAGATCCTTTGTTGGGAGTCCTCGGCTTCGCCAAGGACTCCACTGCCTCAGGATGACAGCCGGGTGCGCCGCTCGGCTTGATCGGAAATGCCTCGAAACTGTCCAAAACGGCTGCGCTGCCGAAGACTTGTCGCGGCCCGAGACATCTGGTACGTAATTCCGGTGAACTCCATACTTGTCTCGCGCACATTATGCTTCTCTCCCTCGGGATGCAGCAGATGCGGGCGCTTCGAATGCTACCGCGAAGCCTGGCATCTCATGGCAACTCCGGCTTTGCCGGATCGATTGTCAATACGCCCGATCACCAAGTGATCTACGGGCTGCCCTGACGCCATCTACAGGAACTGGCTCCGGTCGTCGGGCAACTCCCGCTGTGGGCGCGGGTTTCTAAGGACTGGGATTTTTGAGGAGAAGGGAACCATGAAACCATTGCAGTTTATTTTATTGGCTGGCCTTGCCTTAATTGTTATCGGTTGCGGCGCCGGCCATCCAAACTTGAGCAGCGTCACCGTCAGCCCGCAAACGGCCACGGCGCCGAGCGCCACTCACGGACAAGTAGGCTACACGGCGACGGGCCATTTTAGTAACGGTTCGAGCCGCGAGCTCTCGCAGGTGGACGGGCTTTCGTGGAAGACGTCGACCACTGCCGCCAGCATTGGGTCGACGGGTGAGGCGACGTGCCTTTCACCTGGCACGGTAACGGTTACGGCCAGCGCGCCTCAGAATTTGCAGCTTACCGTGAACAATGGAGTCACCAATACCTCGGCCACTATTTCGGGGACGGCGCAACTGGTTTGCGAATAAGTTGCGCGCAACTTGATCGTGAAAGCCTGGGCGGTAAAAAAGTGTATGGGCTGTCTTGGTAATTTCCTCACGGGCAGCCCTACCTGACTTGTTGGCCTCAAAGACTTCCTTAGGTCCCACTCTTTATCTCAACAGAATGGAAGGGAGCGGCTAAGTGTTCGCCGCTCCCCGCTCTGCAGCTTAAGTGCAGCTGTTGGTGTATGTCTTCGGATTGGAAGCCAGGTGGTTGAAGATAGACGGCTGACCCTGAGCGTAGACGTAGATCGTGGCTCCGGTGGGTATCCCTTTGTCGAGTGTGCAAAGGTTCGCGGTATGGGTCCCGCTGGGAACGGTTCCTGCCTTATAAACATTCTTGCCATCGGTCGAATAGTAGATAACGTAGTTGTAGACGGTGCTCTCGCTGCCGCAGTTTTCGGAGTTGTAGCAGCTGAACTGAATATCCCAATCCAAGGTGGCGCCCGAGAGGGAGGTTTCGGTGAAACTGCTCACGCAGTTGTCGATGCCGGTTTCGATCTCGGTCCCTTCATCGTAGTCATTCCAGACGGCCGCGCCGAGGAATGGAAGTTGAGTGGTTGAGTTGTAATATTTTCCGGCGTAGGAGAACGACTGCGTCCAGGTTTGTCCACATTGCTGAGCAATTACAGGATGGTGGTAGTTCGGCACCGTTCCCCAACTGTCATAATCGTCAAATCCTTTGTAAGCCACGCCGGTGACGGCCTGCGTCTTGTAGTAACCGCCATAGAACGAGTTGTAGTAGAAGCCGGTGAGCGCGTCGAATCCGTAGAGGTCGCCGGTGTCATATTTTCCAATGTAGGGAGTGATGTCGTTATTCCAGTTGATCCATCCATAGGCGCCGACGGCATCGGTGTTTGGATAATCGTAGGTATTTTGCGGCGTGAACTGGCTCTCAAACCAAAATAGCGGGTTGTCCGCGTTCGCTTGCGCCCAAGGAATGACCGTGTTCCAAACCGTAGTCCAGTCGGTCGTGCTCTGGTTGTAAGATGAGGCCGGAAGCAGAAACAAAAAGACCACGGGACGGCCGGTAGACGATATTGCGTTTCCCGGAGGTGCGGTCAGCTTGAAATAAGCATTAGAGCCGAAGTAGTTGGTTTTCATATAAGTCAGGTCGGTTTCTAACGCTGTAATACAGCTCTGCGTCGTGCTACTCGAGGTCGAACACCCATTGGCCGCGAGAGCACCTTTGTCCTCCATGATGGCAAAGTAAAAAGGACAAACCTGGGCCTTGGAGCATCGGGGAGCGAGATTGGATTTGATTTTCATGGTTGTTCCATCGTCGTACCCCTTTTGGTCGCCGCCATTCTGTCCGTACCAGTCGATGACGACGCCTTTGAAGCCTCGGGAAATCATGTCGTTCATCTGCGCCCCGACCGTATAAGTGTTGTTGGAGTTGTAGCCAGTTGCGATTTTCTGTGTGTTGCCCTGATAGAACCAAGGCTGAAAGTGGGTGAAGATGAATGTGTTGCTGCCTGGGTACATCAGAGTGCTGACGGATACCTTGCTGACGTTCTGTGGTTTTGGCTCATAAGTCTGAGGGGTAAAGTTAGGATCGTTCAATCCGGAAAAGGCTGCATAGCATCCGGCGTCCGGCGCGCCCGCCCCGGTACAAGCCGAGGTGTTGTTTGCTGTCAGGCTGCTCAGAGCAATTTGTGATCGCAGGTGGGCAGGGTACAGTGCGATCACAGCGATCAAGGCTGCGAGTACGAACTTCTTCATTGTAACCTCCGCCGAGCAATGGCTCGGCTTCCCTCGAATTGACGGAGCGGCGCCTCCCTGAGAGGCAGTCTCATCAGCGTGGGTTGTCTGTCATACTGTTGAAAACCCAACGACGATAATCGTGAGTGGCCCACCCTTTTGTTCTGGGCACGGTTCGCATCTACTGATGCCGTCGGTCTGAGTTCGAGACATGCGGTCTAAATCTCAGACAGTTTTAGACCTTGAGGAGTGGAGCGGGAGCTACGAGGCGGTGCGGGCAGGCAGTAGAGGATAGGGCGGCGGCGTCTTAAGCGCTGGCCTTGTCGGTTAGCGGCAACAGAGGTTCGTCACTCTTCGCATTCGCAGCAGCATCCAGATCTAGCTGCTCCTGTCCGCTGAGCACGGTGACGCGACCGCGATAGGTCTTCAGATGTTTCTGCGCGGTTTCGAAGGCTTCCTGAGCTTTGTTCAGATTCTTGCCGACGTTCTCGAACTGGCTCTGGAAATAGTCGAATGACTTCTGCGCCTTCGACAATTCCAGGCGGCTCTTCTCGAAGCGGCTGGCGACTTCATACCACTTGTGCACCAGGGCGATGGTCTGCAACGTCATCAGCAAACTGTTGGGCGAGACGGGAAAGACGTGCTGCAGGTTGAGCCAATCCGCGAGTTCGCGGTTGCGGATGACTTCCATATAGAGGGTTTCGCTGGGTAGATACATCAAGGCGATATCGGTGGTGCCATTTTCCGGCTGAATGTACGCTTTGATTCTCTTGGCTTCGGCCTTCATGACTCGCACCAGCGAAATCCGGGCTTCTTCGATCTCGGCTTCGACATTGCTTTCAAATAGCGCGATGACCTGCTCACGGGGAAACTTGGCATCGATCGGCAGACGGCGGTCGGGGAACTGGATGACGGCGTCGGGACGTCCTCCGCCCTCGGGCAGTTGCGCCTGCATTTCGAACATGTGCGCGGGCAGAAAATCGGCGAGCAGGCGCTCCAGGCTGGCTTCACCAAAGCGGCCACGCAGATGAGGCAGCTTGAGCAGATTGTTCAAGTCGTTGATGGAATGTCCTAGGGCTCCGACTTCGCGGAGCTGCTCTTCCGCCGCCTTCAAATGCTGCTGCACTTTTTCGAACTGGGCAAAGCCTTCCTTGATGTTCTGATCGAGTTTCTCCTGGACCTGGTCGGTAATCGCCATCAGCCGTGCATCGACGCGGTCACGGATGGAGTCGAGACTCTGCGCGGTCTTCTGATTCAGGCTGTCGAATTCGGATTTGAGCTGCGAAGTGGTAAGCGCGAGAGATGTGCTCAGCTCAGTACGAACCTCAGCCAGCCGCCCCGACTGTTCCTGCCTGCCGGCCTTCATTTGTTCCTCGACCGCGGAACGAATGGCCGAGAAGCCATCGCCCAGCCGGTCAGCTACCTGTAGGCCGATGGCTCCTTTTGTCTGCTCCAAGCGCATGGCGGTATCGGCAGTAGCTGAGGCAAATTGGGCGGAAAGGGTCTGGTGCAAGGCTTCTGCTTGAGTTGCAAGCTGTTTTAATGCTTCAGTTTGCGAGGAACTGCCAAACCTCCGCTGGAAGAGCGGGATTATCAGTATCAAAAGTACTAGTTCCAGAACGAGAAGAAGACCAAGCAGGGAGGCGATGAAAGTCAATTTGAAGGTATCTCCGTTGTAATCGTGCCTGACCCGATTCTAGAGGGTATGGTCAAAGAAACAAAGCTGCAAAAGTTGATCCTCCCGGGTCCTGAACGTGGGCAAGGCAAAACATGTTTCGGGCCCCAATGGCTTGGCTGGCGGTGGTTTTGATCGGCGGAGCGGCTCCTGTGAAGGATCCGCAGCCGGCGCCCGTGAAGGTGTTGAATGCGGCCTCGGCGCACCAGCAGCCCTCCCCCTACGATTCATCGCCTTACGACGTCGAGGACGAGCGCGCATTATTCGATCTGGCAAACCAGGCACGAGCGCAAGCCGGAGTGGCAGCACTGCAAATGGACGAGGGTTTGACGCGAGCCGCTCGGACGCACGCCGCTGAAATGGCGGGGCAGGGACAGCTTTCGCATCAGCTTGCCGGAGAGCCCTCCCTCACAGAACGACTGGCGGCTACCTGTACACTGCACCTCGATCGAACTGGAGAGAACGTGGCCTACGCGGACAGCGCGGATCAGGCGCAGCAAAGCTTGATGCACTCGCCTCCGCATCGCGAAAACCTGTTGAACTCTGCATACAACGTCGCCGGATTCGGCGTGGTGCGCGTGGGATCCTCGCTTTATGTCGCGCAGGATTTCGGACACAGTCTCCCAGCCTATTCGCCCCGGCAAGCGGGAGGCCTGGTCAGCGGCAGCATCGCGCGCATGCGGCGGGAAGCTAATTTGCCTCAGTTGCAATGGAAGGACAGCGATGCTGCTCAGACCGCCGCATGCTCCATGGCGCGGGCGGATTCTTTGAAGACCGTATCCACCCGCGGATCCTACATTCTTCGTTACACTACGTCGCAGCCGGAAATACTGCCCACCGCGGCAGCCCAGGCGATTGAAGACCGGGCAATGCATACGTTCTCGGTCGGGACCTGCTACGCGCACACGAACACCTATCCCAATGGTGTGTATTGGGTCACGCTTGTCCTGCAATGAAGTTGCTTCATTTCAACCATGAGTATCCGCAAGCTGGTGCTTTCCTTGTGCTAACCTGCAGCCAGAACTGTTTCGCCAGCGTCCTATGGAAGCACTCCAGCAGATTCGCATTGGCACGGCCGGATGGTCTTACAAGGATTGGGATGGAGTGTTCTATCCGCCTGGGATGCAGCGCCGCAAACAGCATGGGCTGGAATTTCTGGCGCAGTGTTTCGATGTGGTGGAAATCAACACTTCTTTTTATGGGCACATCAAGCCGGAACTGGTTAAGGTCTGGACGCGCAAGGTTGCGGTCAATCCAAAGTTTGTGTTTACCGCCAAGTTGCATCGGTCGTTCACGCATTCTCCGATAGCGGTGATGGAGCCGACATCGGCCGCGACCATCAAGCCCAATGACGAAGACGAGAGGCTGGCTCGCGAAGGCTTGGACGCACTGGCGGCAAGCGGGAAGCTGGGCGCGCTGCTGATTCAATTTCCGGTGTCATTCAAGAACACTTCTTTGAACCGCGAATACCTGGAATCGCTGCTGCGGCAGTTCATTGAGTTTCCTCGCGTAGTGGAAGTGCGGCATGAGAGTTGGAACAATCCAGGGACGATCTCCTACTTCACCGAGAGGAATGTCGCATTCTGCAATATCGACCAACCGCTGATTGGGCGCTCGCTTGAAGCCACCGAACACGTGACTTCGCCCGTCGGATACGTGCGGCTGCACGGGCGGAATTACGACCAGTGGTTTGAAGCGGAGAAAGGGGCCGAGCGCTACAACTATCTTTACAGCGAGGCCGAACTATCCGGATGGAAAGAGAAGATCGAGCGCATCGCCACAAAGGCTGAAGTTACCTACGTGGTCGCCAATAATCATTTTGAAGCAAGGGCTGGAGTGAATGCGCTGCAACTGAAATACATGCTGAGTGGGAAGCGGGTGAGGGCTACGGAGACACTGATGCGGCATTATCCCGTCTTGCAAAAGATCGCCGATCCACTGCCGGAAGATAACGACGGCTTGCCTCTGCTGGCGATGTCATCATAAGAGATTGTGACCGCAAGTGTGGGGCGGACACTCTTGTCCGCCAAAGCTTGTTCCCGAAAAGATTGTTGCCCGTTGAAAAAACATCTCTAAGAGTTTTGAACCCCTCGACGAATTCCAACGCAATCCCTATCATGGATTGATCACATTCCTGCGAGGTAGGAAAAAATGGCTGAACCCACTTATGAGGAACTAAAAGCTCGCTTAGCCGAACTGGAGAAACAGGGACCCCGCCGCACTGCCAGCATGGAATTTCGCGTCAGCGAAAAAGGCGGAGTCAGCGTCTATGGCCTCGGCCGCTTCCCAGTCACACTTTATTACGAACAGTGGACGCGCCTGCTGGAGTCCGCCGACAAGCTACGCGAATTCATTGAAGAAAACAAATCCAAACTCAAGCTCAAAGGACAATAGTCTCGACCACGAGCAGTATCTCTATCTCACCACTCGAGGCCGCACGACTGGCCTGCCCCGCGAGATCGAGATCTGGTTCACGAATCGCAACGGACGTTTCTACGTGATCGCCGAATACCCGACCTCGAAATGGGTGCAGAATCTGAGAGCCCATCCACAAGCGCTGGTGCGGGTTGCGGCAGAACGCTTCGCCGCCCACGCCCGCTTCATCGCGCCTGAAACCGAACCCGAACTGCATCGTGCGATCGCCGATCTCTCCAATCAAAAATACGGCTGGGGAGACGGCACGGTAGTGGAGTTAGAGCGGCAAAACCGAGAAAGACGGAAACAGCCGCAACAAAACCTGTCCTGAGACGAGGCTGTGGGCGCAAGAATCTTTTGTCCTTGACCGCCGGTCGCGCCGGGAGGAGAATTGGGCGCCCGGTCATCTCCCCCGCAGTTGCCCTGCCGAGCCCCCTAAGAACGACTCGTGCTGCCATTCGATTGTTTCGCGTCAGCACGACGGTTTTTGCTGCGCGTTTACGTAATGCCTCGTAGAGGTTAACAGCAAGTCTGTCAGCCAAGGGGAGTAAAGCCCCACAGCCTTTGCTGAGACACGGATGCTAGTCAGCAAGTGCGCGTCTCGAATTTCAGGAGGATCGCAGATGAAACAGCTAAGGATTCTCGAAACAAGATCGAAGCAGAACACAGCCTCGCTGGTGCTGGTGGCAGTGCTGCTGTTCAGCGCGAGCGCTACGACTCTCCACGCCCAAAAATATACCGACCTGTACGACCTTGGAAGCAACACCGGCGACCCCGCTAACCCTGCCTGGATCGGCCTTTTTGCCCAGGGCCGCGACGGCAACTTGTATAGCACCTCGCAGGCCGGCGGAACATCTGCCTTCGGTGCCGCCTTTCAACTCACCCTCGCAGGGAAGATTACACCCTGGAGCTTCGATGGCAAAGGCAACGACGGTGTTTACCCGTACAGCGGCCTGACGCTGGGCACCGATGGCAACTTCTACGGCACGACTTACAACGGCGGCAGCTCTAACGCTGGAATCGTGTTTAAGGTCACTAGCAGCGGGAAAATCACGACACTGTTCAGCTTTGGCGGCTTCAACTGCTGTGCCTACGCCGCCCCGATCGAAGGACTCGACGGGAATTTCTACGGTACGACCAGTGACGGTGGCGGGGAGGTTTTTGGTACGGTGTACAAAATGACGCCTTCGGGCAAGCTGACGGAAATCTACACCTTTCCTGGCGCCAGTAAGCTCGCCTATCCCATGGCCCTGACACTAGGGAACGACGGCAACTTTTACGGCACAGCCTTGGGAGGCGGCGCAAGCCGTTTCGGCGGGGTGTTCAGGATCACGCCGGGTGGCAAGCTCACGGTGCTTTACAACTTCAAAGGCACACCAGACGGGGAAACCCCTAAGGGTTCGATCATTCAAGCCAGTGACGGAAATTTCTACGGCACAACCGCGGCGGGCGGAGCCAACGGCTTTGGCTCTATTTACAAAATGACGCCAGCTGGAAAGTTAACCATTCTCCGCAGTTTTAGTGAGACCGACGGGCTAGGACTTCATCCCCTCGCTGGACTGATACAGGCGACCGATGGTAAGTTCTATGGCGCAGCCGGAAGCAATACCTCGTCCGGAGTGCTTTTCCAGATCACCTCCATAGGCAAGTACAAGGTCCTCCTTAACCTTACGAACACCACGGGCAAGTATCCGGGGGCGAATCCACAGGTTTCCCTGTTCCAGCACACCAACGGCACTCTCTACGGAGATACCGACGGCGGTGGCACTGGGAAGCTGTGTTTTTGCGGCGTGCTTTACAGCCTGGGCATGAAGCTCGGCCCGTTTGTCAGCTTCGTGGGTCCACTATTCGAGGGCAAAGTCGGAAAAACTATCGAAATCCTTGGCCAAGGATTGACGGGGACGTCCAATGTCTCGTTTCATGGAGTTTCGGCGACCTTCGCGGTGGTCTCGGATACCTATCTGACCGCAGTGGTTCCAGCTGGCGCGACCACAGGCTCTGTCATCGTAACCACGCCCGGAGGAAAGCTTACCAGCAATAAAATATTCCGCGTTACCCCTGTGATCCTGAGCTTCAGCCCGACCAGCGGAAGCGCGGGAACCAAGGTGATGATCAACGGCAGCAGCTTCACGGGCGCCACGAAGGTCACATTCGGGGGCGTTAAGGCAACCGCGTTCTCGGTTGATTCCGATACGCAGATCACGGCCACGGTTCCGACCGGCGCAAAAACCGGCAAGATTGCGATCACCACTTCAGGCGGTACTGCTGTAAGTAAGAACATCTTCACTGTGCAGTAATGCCGCTAGGGATAGCGGACGGGTGAAGCCGTCTCTGGGAAGGCGGCTTTTCTAATTGCGGCAGGGTTTTGTCTTAAGCTCTTGATGATTCGCGGAGTCCGTGGCCGCGGTTCTTCATTTTTATTCCCTGTGGTTAAATTGGAATGCTATGCCCTCCGACGACATTCTCACCCTGCCGCCACCCCCAGCCGACGCCCGTCTCCCCTACGGAACCGATCCCAATCAGTTTGCCGAACTTCGCCTTCCCAAGACCAAAGGCCCCTCTCCCGTGGTAATGAATATCCACGGAGGCTTCTGGCGCGCCAAGTACACTCTCGCCCACGCCGGGCATCTCTGCGCCGCGCTGAGTGCCAAAGGCATGGCCACCTGGAACATCGAGTATCGCCGAGTCGGCAACCCAGGCGGCGGCTGGCCCGGCACGTTCGAAGATATTCGCAGCGCCTATCGATACCTTCCGCAAATCGCAAAGCGCTACGACTTCGACTCGACAAAACTCCTGGTGATGGGCCACTCCGCCGGCGGACAGCTAGCCCTTTGCCTGGCCGCCCACGAAACATCCCTTAAGCGCGTGGTCTCATTGGCAGGCGTAGTGGATTTGCAGCAGGCGTGGGAACAGCATCTCAGCGACAACGCAGTCTTGGCTTTTCTGGGAGGCAAGCCCAGCGAAGTGACGGAACATTACCGCGAAGCCGATCCCATGCAACTCGCGATCGACCATGGGACCACCCAATGGTTAATCCACGGTGCCGGAGACGACGTAGTCCCATCGTTTTTCAGCCGACAGTACACCGAGCAAAAGAAAAAGCGCGGCGAAGATGTGCACTACACCGAGGTCTCAACCGCCGGCCACTTCGATTTAATCGATCCCCGCTCAAAAGCCTGGCCCACAGTAGAAAACACAGTCCTCCATTTGTTAGCGAAGTAAGAATGGAGAACGGTCGACGTGAGTCTAGACGCAGGCGCCGCACTGCTTTCCTTTGTGTACCTTCGTGTCCTTGGTGGTTAGTGTTCTATGGTTTTGCAGATCCGTGGCCGCACTCAAGCGCAATTCCGCAACACTAAAGCCGAGTTCTTCGAGCCGAACGCAATGCAATTGCACACCGCATGTTCAACCAGTTTTTTCCGTCCGACGTCCGGCACATAATCCAGATCGCATTCCGGATCAGGCGTCTCCAGATTAATCGTCGGCGGAATCTGCCCTCTCTGCATGGCCACAACTGCAGCTGCCACTCCTGCCGCGCCGCACGCCCCCTGGGGATGCCCGATCTGCGACTTCAACGCCGACATGGGAACTTTCCGAGCCTGTTCGCCCAGCACCAGTTTCAACGCCCGCGTTTCAATGCGGTCATTCAACTGCGTAGAAGTTCCGTGCAGATTCACATAATCCACATCCGGCGCAGAAATTCCAGCTTCCTTCATCGCCAGCCCGATCGCCCGCGCCGGCTCCTCGCCGCACTCCTGCAGCCGCACCCGATGAAAGGCTTCGCACGTCGACCCATAGCCGCAAATTTCTGCCAGCATCTTCGCTCCACGTGTCTTCGCATGCTCGTACTCTTCCAAAACGAACATCCACGCACCTTCCGCCAGCACAAAACCATCACGATCGACCGAGAACGGCCGCGATCCCCGCTCCGGCGCATGGTTCCACGAGTCAGTCAGAATTTTCATCAGAATAAATCCCTTGATGATGCCCAGCGCAATGGGCGCATCCGCACCACCGCTCAAAACCATATCCAGCCGTCCCGATTGAATCTGCCGCAACGAGTAGCCGAAAGCGTCCGTGGAAGAAGTGCAACCGGTAGTGATTACATGACTCGCCCCACGCAAGCCAAAGCGCACATTGAGTTCACTCGAAAGTGAGCCCATCACTCCAGTCGGCACGCAGAACAAACTCATCTGCTTGTATTGCTGGTGAAAGAACAGTCGGTATTGTTCCTCGGTAAACTCCTGCGAGCCTCCACCCGAACCAATGATTACTCCAAAGCGTCGCTTCTTCTCGTTGGGCAGGGAAGCCGGATCGAAGCCGGCTGTCCCCAAAGCCTCCGTGGCCGCCGCCAAAGCCAGCGGCAGTACCCGCGACACATGCTTTCGCTCCCGCTTCTCCACCCAAGCCAATTCGTCGAAATCGGGAACTTCCCCAGCAATCTGCACTGGAATCTCCGCCGAATCAAACCGCGAAATGCGCCGCACACCGCTGCGCCCCTGCAGAACGCCCTCAGAAAAAGCAACATTCCCCACGCCATTAGGGCTCACAACTCCCATGCCGGTAATCACCACTCGTCGTTTCAAATCCTCACCTCCGTGGCTATAGTCTAAGGATATATGAAGCAAGCTAAATGCGGCCTGGAGAAGCATCCTGCCCGGTTTCCTTTGTGAACCTTCGTGTCCTCTACGGTTAAAGACTTTGCCTTCGCGCTGTGCTTTATAATCGCGTTTCACAACGAGGGAACTCTTGGTCTACGATGACCTGCGTGATTGGATCGCCGCGCTCGACCGCGCCGGCGAATTAAAAACGATCCGTACCGAAGTCGACCGCATAATAGAGGAAGAAAAGGGGGAACGAGCATGCTATCTCGTTCCCCTAATCGTTTACTGCTGATGCGGTAGCTGCAACATCAGGCCACTGCCCTGCCCAGCTTCCACCGACGGCAACTGGCCGTTCCAGCGATCGATCAAGGCTCGCTGATTTTCGAGCCTCCTCAGTTCGAGCAGTTGAGCGGTAAGGGAACTCTGTCGAATGCGATTGGCATCAGCTTCCCCTTGTGCCCGCGTGACTTGGGACTTGGCATCGCCCTCGGCCTCAGCAATCTTTTTTGCGGCTTCGGCTTGTGTTGTTGCCAGCTCATTCTTTGCTCGTTCCGCCTCCTGGATGGCTTGCGCCTTGGCCGTGATTGCTTGCGCAATCACACCAGGGACACGGGGCGCTCCAATAAACCCAAACTGCTGCACGCCCACTCCGACGTTATTGACCTTCTCCTGAATCTGCTTTTCCACGCGACTCAGAAATTCCGCCTTCTTTTCTCCGTACACATCCTCCACCGTGTACGTGGACGCGACCTCGTTCAGCGAATTGCGCACGATGTCTCGCAGTATGCCGTGTGTAAAGCGGTCGAGGTTGTTGACTCGATACTTCACGTAAAAATCCGGCACTTTCGAGGGCTCGATTGCATAGGACAAGGAAACGTCGGCGAAGATCTCCATCCCTTCCTTGCTATTGAAGCCCATCTCCTCATTCAGCGGATTACCCTCATTTACGTTTTTGGTCCACTTGACGGTCTGCACGTAAGTAGGGAACTCGATGATTTGCGTAGTGAGCGGACTGTAGAAAACCCAACCCGTTCGCACCGGGATCTCCGATGCTCCCCGCTGGCTGCCCGCCAGGTTTACCTCGACGCCGACGTAACCTGCCTCAATTCGGGTCACGCCAATCAAAAAACTGAAGATCAGCCACACGCCGATCACGACGGAGGCGACAGCCAACAAAACCAACGTCACGGAGCGGCGTGAAAAGCCAGTACCCCAGTCATGATTAATGATGGGCGGTGTCCGTTTCTCGCGATCATTGTTGAAAATAGTCATAGTCTCCTCCAAATCGCGCGCACCATCAGCGGCACGCAAATCAGCAAAACAAAAATTATCGTGATCCCGCCAAGCAGCGACGAGTCCCGAGGCTGGTTCATCAGATGAAATGCGCCCACGAGGGTACCGTACGCAACCAGGCACACAGCCAGAATCACGACCATCCGAAAATGATGTCTCATCTTTTATTCGCTCCTTCCTGATCTTTTGCTCAGGCCTGGAGCACTTTTGTGATTAGCTTGAAACCTGCCAGAACCGGCTTGTGGTAGGTCTTACATGGTCTTGAATAACTTTTGGCAACAGCTAATCAGATGAGCCCCTGATCGGCGTAGATTCAGACTACATTGCCCATCGCATCAATCGTTTGCAGGCGTCGTCGGAACTCCTGCTTTATAATCGCGTTTCACAACGAGGGAACTCTTGGCCTACGATGACCTGCGTGATTGGATCGCCGCGCTCGACCGCGCCGGCGAATTAAAAAAGATCCGTACCGAAGTCGACGCCTTCCTGGAGATCGCCGAAATCACGGATCGTGTGAGCAAGAGTCCCGGCACAAAGAATGGAGGCCGGGCGTCCTCGCCCGGCGGCCCAGCTCTACTATTCCAAAACATAAAAGGCCACCCGGGCGCCCAAGTGTTAATCAATCAATTCGGCTCTGCCCGCCGCATGAACCTCGCGCTCGAAGTCGACAAGCTCGATGAAGTCGCCGACCGCATTCGCCAATTCATGGACGTAAAATCCCCGCAAGGCTTCCTCGACAAGGTCAAAATGTTGCCCATGCTCGCCGAGATGGGAAAGTGCTTTCCGAAAACAGTCTCGACTGGACCGTGCAAAGAAGTCATTCGCCGAGACAATTTTTCCCTCGACTGGTTTGCCATCCTTCAATGCTGGCCCAAAGACGCCGGCCGCTTCATCACGCTCCCATGTGTAGTAACGCGCGATCCCAAGACTGGGAAAAGAAATGTCGGAATGTACCGCATGCAGGTCTATGACGGACGAACCACTGGCATGCACTGGCAAAGGCAAAAAGTCGGAGCCGAACACTATCGCGAGCGTATGCGAGCCGCAACCAATGCAGGCGCGAGTGCCGCGGTCGACATAATGGCGCGCTCCTCGGGAGGTTCTATCCTGGCAGACGGCGAACGTCCCAGCGGCAAAATGGAAGTAGCCGTCGCCATTGGCACCGATCCCGCAATCACGTTCTCCGCCATCGTCCCCGCCCCGCCTGACGTCGAGGAATATCTCATCGCCGGATTCCTCCGCCAAAAGCCAGTCGAATTAGTAAAGTGCGAGACGGTCGAGCTCGAAGTCCCAGCCTCTGCAGAAATCATCCTCGAAGGCCACGTTAATTTGGACGAACTGAGAACCGAAGGCCCCTTCGGCGATCACACCGGCTACTATTCGCTGGAAGATTTGTATCCGGTTTTTCATCTCAGCTGCATCACTCATCGCAAGGATCCGATCTACTCCACGACCATCGTGGGCAAGCCGCCGATGGAGGATGGGTGGATGGGTAAAGCGGTTGAGCGCATTTTTCTTCCGCTCATGCGGCTTACGATTCCTGAGATCGTCGACATCAATCTTCCGGTCGAGGGCGTCTTTCATAATCTGATGATCGTTTCTATCAAGAAGTCCTATCCGGGGCAGGCGCGCAAAGTCATGAATGCGGTCTGGTCGTTGGGGCAGGCTATGTTCACCAAGTGCATTCTCGTGGTCGATGAAGATGTGAACGTGCAGGATGTCGGCGAAGTTACGTTGAAGGTGCTCAACCACATCGACCCGGAGCGCGATATTCAGTTCATGCTCGGGCCTGTCGATTCGCTCGATCATGCTTCTCGACTGCCTAACTACGGATCGAAGATGGGTATCGACGCCACCCGCAAATGGTCGAGCGAAGGATTCACGCGTCCGTGGCCGGATGAGATTCTGATGGATGAAAAGACCAAGGCGCTGGTGGATAAGAAGTGGAAAGAACTGGGGATCGAGTAAGTATCGCCGCACCAGACGTTGCAAGCAACGTCTCTACAGTTATCTTTCGCTGTAGAGACGTAGTTTGCTGCGTCTCAGGCGAGTGGAAAACTCATCAGCAGGGTTAGATCACACGGAGAGCTCTCATGCGCATTCCGTATCGAACAGCGGCGCTGATAACCTTCCTGGCTGTCTTTTCGGTGAGCGGCTGGGCGCAGCAGAAAACTTCCGAGGCCGAACGACAGCTGTTGAATGCCGTGAACCAGGAGCGACAGGCGCATGGATTGACGGCTCTGAGTTCAGACGAGGCCCTGGCTAACGCCGCCCGCAAGCATGCCCAGCGGATGGCAGAGCAGGGAACGATCTCCCACCAGTTTCCCGGGGAGCCTAGCTTGCCCTCACGCGCGAAAGCGGCCGGTGCTCACTTCACCTGGCTTTCCGAAAACGTGGACGAGGGACCCAACGCAAACGCGATTCACCAGAGCTTCATGAAATCTTCGCAGCACCGCGCCAATATCCTGGATAGCGACATGGATTCCGCCGGCATCGGCGTGGTGGAACGCAAGGGACAGTTGTTTGCGGTGGAAGATTTCTCCAAGTCGAAATAGACCGCCCGGGACACAACATAGGATCCAATTGATCTGGTCTGTGCCTGCACTGCAAAAACAATAACGTCGTTCTGAACCTCAGCCTTAACCGATCTCGGGAACAAAATCCCTCCCAGCGCCGCAGCGCCAATCCTGATTAGTTTTCTTTGCCCCGTCGCTCTCGCCCGATAGGAAACTCAGTGGCCACCTTTCTCATGCGAGAGATGTGCTCTTTAAGGGCTGCTTGTAGTTCCCGAATATTTGCTTGCCACTCAGGGCTATCTTGGGAAACCGCGACTTTCGTACAGAGTTCCCTGATCTTATCTTCCAGTCGGCGATCCATAGTCCCAAGATAGGCATGATTGTCCTGTTGCCGACAGTAGTGGAATACAGCAGTTACTGTATGGTACCGAACGCAACCGGATAAATAGTGAGGTCAATGAGTGCCATGGATTTTTTGGGGACTGCGCGGCCCGGCAGTCAAAGATATTTAGACAAGCTGACGGTTGCGCCGGGGAAGCGATGGTACCCGAAATTTGAGCCGTCCATTCTGCTTAGCCGCCTCTCTGCTACTTTTATTCACCGCTTTATAATAGGCCGCCTATGAAGCTTCTGATCAAATTCAATCTCGTTCTGATTTTGGTTTTTGGCGTTGGTATTGGGATTGCCGGGTACATCTCCCGCAATTTCCTGGAGCGGACCGCTCGCGAGGAAGTTCTGCAGCAGGCGCGCCTGATGATGGGCGCAGCCGGCGGTCTGCGAACCTACACATCGGAGCAGATTGGTCCGTTATTGCAGGCGCATCAGGCCCGCATCAAAACGTTTCTTCCGCAGACCGTTCCGGCTTTTTCCGCGACCGAAGTATTTAATTACTTGCGATCAAGCTATCCGGATTACACGTACAAAGAGGCTACGCTGAATCCCACCAACCTGCGGGATCGGGCTGTGGATTGGGAGGCGGATGTGATCGAAAACTTCCGCACCCACGCGGACGCCAAAGAGTTCTCTGGCGAGAGAGAGGTTCCCGGCGGGCGTTCGTTGTTCTTGGCGCGGCCGATCATTGCCGTCGGACCCTGCCTGGAGTGCCACAGTACGCCGTCAGCGGCTCCGGTTGCGATGATTAAACTGTATGGAACGAACAACGGATTCGATTGGAAACTCGGCGATACCGTCGCCGCCCAGATTGTCTCAGTTCCAATGTCGGTCCCACTGACCATCGCCGACCATGCATTCCGCACGCTCATGATCTATCTCGGCGGGCTGGCCCTGGCGACGCTAATTCTGCTGGATCTGGCCATGGTGGTGATTGTCATTCGTCCGGTCAGCCGCCTGGTAGCCGCGGCGGATGAGATCAGCAACGGTAATTTCGACGTTCCTGAAATTCCGGTAAAAGGCTCGGACGAAATTTCCCAACTCGCACGATCCTTCAATCGTATGTATGTCAGCATGGTGAAGGCAATTCGTCTGCTGGAATCTTAAAGTGAAGTTCTCAGAGAGGAAGCGAGCGAAGAAATGTTTGGCGATCGCCAAGCGACGGGATCTCGGCTGCCAGTTTTTCGTACAGGTCTTGGCGTGAGCGTGCATTCTTGGCGGCTCGGCTGACGATCACTTTGGCCATGGGTCCGATATAAGTAGCGAGCCTCTTTCTTGCAGTCTCGAGCAAGGCAGGGTCAAACGAATGCGTGCTTTCCGAGCTGGGCGCCGCGATCGGATGAACGGTTCGAACTGGGGCAGCATTCAGATACGGGGCGGTCGCAGCAGCGTAGGAGTCTGCCTCGGGATGGACACTCAGCAATGCGGCTCGAAATTCCGCGGCTGTCTGGAAGCGGTGTTCGGGGGCCTTTGCCAGCGAATGTTCGATGATGGCCGAGAGCGCGGGAGAAATCTCCGGAGCAAGTTGAATCGGAGGAATCGGCCTCTGCTCGAGGTGGGCTGTCATGATTTCGTGAAAGCTGTCGCCTTGAATGGGACGGCGTCCGGTCACGCTTTCGTACAGCGTCACTCCAATTGAATAGATATCTGACCTGGCGTCGCAGGGAAGTGCTTTTACTTGCTCGGGAGACATGTAATAAAGAGAGCCGAGGGCCATTCCAGCGCCTGTGAGCCTCGGGTCTCCGACGCGGCTGGCAATACCAAAATCGGTCAGCTTCACACTGTCATCGGCGCGCACCAGGATGTTGGAAGGTTTAACGTCGCGGTGAACCACGCCATGCTGATGCGCATGGCTCAGCGCTGACAGTACTTGAACCGCGAAGTGAACCGCGCGGCCCCAATCGGGCTTTTGCGATTGAATTTGCTGTTCCAGAGAATTCCCTTCGACGAACTCCATGATCATCAGCATCTGGCTGCCGACCCGGAGCGCAGTACGCAGCGCCGCGATGTTGGGATGCTCAAGAGTGGCTACAAGCTTGATCTCGCGTGCGAAACGTTCCGCCAGTTCCGGAGTGCCGTCGGCATCTGGCAGCAGAACCTTCATGGCTTCAATGCGGTCCGAAATAAGATTGCGAACCTTGAAGACCTTGCCCATGCCGCCGCGGCCGAGCAGCGACAGGATTTCGTAATCACCTACGGTTTGGCCGACGTCCAGTTTTACGGGGAGAGAAGACATACCAGCAGTCTTACGAGAATACTGCAAACCTGCGGCAAAGTCATCGCAGGATCTCGTGTTCTTTGGCGGTTTGCTCTGCGATTCCCGCCGTGAGAATGGCAACTCGGTCGTGAGAAAATTGTTTTGTGCAAGGGGGATCGCAATCGCCGCCGCTACACTGCTTGTTTTGTTGATCGTATTTATCGCCACCCTGATTCGATCAGCATTCGGCTTCGGCGAGGGTCTAGTCGCAGTTCCGCTTCTCGCTTTCTGTATTCCGCTGACGGTAGCCGCCCCGTTGGTGGTGCTTTTGTCGATCACTATTGCTGCCATCGTGGTGGTGCAAGATTGGAATAAGATCCACCTGGGTAGTGCCAGTTGGCTCGTGCTCTCCACGCTATTCGGCATCCCACTGGGTCTTCTGCTTTTGACCAGCAGCCATCAAAGGGTAGTAAAAGGCGGTCTGGGAGCGATTCTCATTGCGTTTGCCACCTACTCTCTGATAGGCCGCATGCCGTTTGAGCTGAAACGCGACAGTCGCGGATGGCTCTTAGCCTGTGGATTCTTTGCGGGCGTGCTAGGCGGCGCCTACGGAATGAATGGCCCACCCTTGGCGATTTACGGATCCATGCGACGGTGGTCGGCCCAACACTTCCGGGCGACCCTGCAAGGATATTTTCTGCCTGCCAGCATCATCGGCATGGTGGGCTATTGGTTGGCGGGCCTCTGGGTTCCTGCCGTAACGCACTATTATCTGCTGTCGCTCCCCGTTGTCCTATCAGCCGTATTCCTCGGCAGAGTGATCAATCATCGGCTGCGTGGCGAAGCCTTTCTAAAATATATCTATGTTGGCTTGGTGGGCATTGGAGTGCTCTTGCTGGTTCAGGCAGTGACTGCCCAGGCTCCGATTTAATCCCGATGTAGCTGCAGTCTTGCGTAGCCCCGGACCCTCGTCCGGGAGGACGACGAACGCAGATTCCGAATAGCCAAGTTTTTTGTTCTTCCCCCGGACGAGGGTCCGGGGCTACGTGGAACCATCCGGCAATTTTCTGTCAGGCGTAGGGTGTTCGGGGTATCGATCAATTTCGGGCGTTGCCTTAGTGTTTTTGAAAGACCCCTGGCCATGGCAGTTCTGAATGGCTTTAGCCTTAATCATTACGATCCCAACGCTGCTGATTGTGGTGTGCATCACTGCGGCCTACGAACGCGATATTTGTATCGTGATGCTGGATTGGCTGCAACAATTCGGCTCCAGGCGCGATAAGCCATCGTACTCGGCCATCGGTCGATGGGTGGATGGACATCAAAAAGCCTTAAAATCCCGCTGATCCAGACTTTTTGCGCATGTAAAGTATAGGTTCTGTTCGTGTCGTTCAAACCATAGCATAAAAAGGCTTTACGTCAAATGCAAAACCGTGGTTATCGTCACTAACCGACAGGTCCCGCCAACCAAGATCTCGGAAGTGACAAGGTCTTTGCCAGCGACGTCGGCGAGACCGACTCCCATCTCTTCCTAACTCGCCCTGAACAACCGCGTACTAGTTTGCTTTGCGCTTTCATCCCGAAATGACGTCGAATGCATATTCGTAAAAACCCTATTGTGGCATTTGCATCCAAGTGTGGCGCTCTTCTCGAAGTTCGCGGCGCGCTCAAGAGACTCATGACGTTGAAGAAACCTACTCTCCGGCTGACAATGGTTGCATTGGCGGTGCCCGTCTTTGCTGTAGTTGCCAACTCTCAGGAATCGTCGTCAATAACCTCGGTTCTTCCCAGCACACCAGCGATCCAGCGGACAGCTCCCGAGCTCACGTTCCGCGTCGGCGCCTTTCGATTGCAGACGATGGACGCAGATAATCCGGCGCCAGATGGATCGTCCACCACTTCAGCAGGAACGGACCAGAAGCCGGGGCTTGTGAAACGAAGTCTCAAACGGATTGCACAAGATCAGAAGCATCTCTACCGGGGGCCGTTCGAAGCGCATAACCTCAAGTGGGACGCCGTAATTCTGGTGGGTACCGGCGCGTTTCTCGCCGCTGACCGCCACATCGAAAGCAATATTCCGCACTCACATTTCATCGCGTATCAGGACACTTCAGATATCGCCATCGGGGGATTAGCCGCCTCTCTCGCCGGCGTGTACCTTTACGGAGCCAACAGCGAGCATAGTCACGCCAGAGAGACAGGCGAGCTCGAACTCGAAACTTTGGTCAATACCTTCCTCGTCTACACCCCGATGCAACTGATTGCGGGCCGCCAGCGGCCCGATGAAGGCAACAATCACGGGGACTTCTTGAAGCATCACGCCCTGAACACCTCATTCCCTGGCGGCCATGCCATGTTTACCTGGGCGATGGCTTCGGTGCTGGCCGACGAATATCCGAAACCTTGGGCGCGGGCGCTGAGTTACGGCGCAGCGTTCACCGTGACCTTCGCTCGCTTCATGGCACGGGATCACTGGTCCTCGGACATGTTTGCGGGCACTGCGTTGGGCCTCGCCATCGCTGAGAGGACCTTCCATGCACGCTGCAATCCGGAGTTCGAGTCACAGTGCAAACACCATCAGTGGTGGTGGAAGCCGATGAAGATAGAATCCCAACAGTAACCGCCCGACAATCATAATCCTGCAAGTTAACCTACTGGCAACGATCCCTAACATGTAAGAACAACTTGGGTCTGGCGAAGGGCATACGACGGCAAATCGAACCCAAAGACTCGAAAAAATAAAAAGGGGCCATTAAGGAGCCATCAAAAAGAGAGGTGGTTGAAATGCGTAATGCGGGAGTTGTCTTGCTAGCAGCTTCTCTGTTCTACGTAACCGTTTTCACGATGGCCGAGGATAAACAAAAGAAACAACAGCAAAACGATGAAGCCTCGCTCAATCTGCAGATTGTTGACGCAGTACGCACAAACACCGACGAAATCAGTACCATGAGTCCAGACCGATGCGACGCCGATGGGAACGTTTACATGCGTCCTCACGGCCTCGACTACAAGTTTGGATGGGGTCAAATTCTAAAGTTCAATCCGAAGGGAGAACTGAAGGTTACTTTCTCTCCGCAAGCCGGTTTTCTGCCCACGCAGCTTTTTGTTGCAGGCGATGGTACGGTGTACGTGTTGGCAGTGGATCAGAAACAGTTAACGGACGAGAAGGAGCAGGAGGCACGAAGGGCTCCAGACAATTACATCTTGCGCTACCGCAGTGACGGCAGCCTTGATGGAAAAACGAAACTGGACGCCCAGTTCGTACCTTCCGGGTCATTTGTAGTCTTCCCCTCTGGGGAGATTCTTATCTCAGCGATTGAAGTGGCTACCGGAGTCGGGCAACCGCCGCCTACGCCCTTTACCTCTCTCTTCGATCAAAACGGTGCTTTTCTTAAGAAAATATCCGGCAAAGAGGACGAGTGGATTGCCAATGCCATCGAATCTCATGACACGACAAAAGTTGCACCGGGTCATGGAGCGAACCCTGCGGTCGCAATGGGCCAGGCAATCATTGGCTCAGATGGCAATGCCTATGTGATGCGGAAATCCCTACCTGCAGTAGTTTATGTCATTTCGAGCGGGGGGTCTTTGGTTCGTACATTAACCCTGCCCTCTGGCGACCCGCCAAAGTTTCCTAGTATTTTGATGGAAAACCGAGGACAGTTAGCGATAATGTTCCAGAATGCTGGACCGAACGAGCCTCGTCTAAGGCTGTTCGAGACGCTGACGGGAAAACCGATACAAACAGTGAACATCCAAATGCAATTCGGGGCAGGGGCAACATGCTTCAATCCTCCGAACTTTACTTTCGTGCGGGTGGAAGACGGGAAATTTGTGTTCACGACGGCGCAAGCGCGGTAGCTTGAGCGAAAACAAGACCCACGGCTTTGCCGGCTGGATCCCAGGCCTATTTGTGATCCTTCTTGTCGTTCTTGTCGTTGGCCATTAAGTCCAAGCCGAAGAGAGGATGGTCGTACGTGCCTGTAATCTTAACTGGCGCTACATAGCCGACAGGCTTTTTCTTGAAGAAAGGGCTTAAGACTTTAAGCATCAGCGCCTTCACCCCGCTCGTTGTGTTCGATGGCGAAGACTCGGTTCTTAAAGTACCGTGGAGATCAATTTTCTCTGTGATGAGATTGTAGGTCCCTTGCAATTGTGCCGAGGCGCCGGGAACTGTGAAGGAGAGATTGGAGAATCGGGCTGTGCCGTCTTGCAGCCGGACGTGTCCCGTAAGATTGGAGAGCACGGTCTCCGGATCCTCGTCGTTTCCGCTCTTTTCGTTCTTATGATCTTCTTCCTTAGAATCTTTCTGAAACAGTGCGCCCTCGCTTAGGTGGTTCACGCCCTCTTGCGTGTTTGAGTTTGTAAACGTCCCAGCATCAATTCCGAAATCCCCTTGCAACTCAACTTTCTCGAGAAATGGTCTCGTTCCTGGTGGGATCGAGACTTTAGCGCGAAAGCTGGTGACTCCCGACATTGGCGCTCGCGGCGCCTTGGCAAAGAGCAAAAGAATGTCCTGGATTCGGCCATTCTTTGACGCTAGTTCAACCGAGACAGTCTTGCCGGGTTGCCCAGTTTTTCCAGCGACACTTCCGTGTGATAAAACCGTCGTTTTCCAGAAAGTGGCAGACACGTGCTGCAGAAATGTGTCCCCGTTCTCGCCGTTTACCGCGGCCTGAAACTGGGTTCGCAGCTGCACTTGATGGGAACTCGAAGTGACGCCAAAGCGCGGCGTGTCGGTGTTGCCCTGAACTTCAATGTGATTGAGCACACCAGAGAACTTGCCAGAAGAAGAAAGCAGGCCCGCAATGCCGTGGAAGACACTCAGATCCGCCTGTTCGAACAAATAGTCTCCGGACACAGGAGTTTGTCCGACATCATCCGCGCTCCAGGGACCGAACTTGCCGGAGGTAGTTATCTCCCCCGGCGGCTCCGGATTCGAAAGCTTGGCTTGAAACGAAGCCGGTCCGTTGCCCCCAACATTCCTGAGATCAAAGTTATGAAAGAAAAACTTCAGCGGCTGTTTGTCCGGTTTACTGGAAACTTCAAGAACCGCGCCGTCTGCGATCAACTCGTCGACCACAACTGTCGATCGGTGCGGTGTTTGAAACGGCTCGCCGGAGCCCCGAGGAGGTGTCAGAATGTGCATGCCTTCTGCGCTGATGCGCTTGACGTGCTTGGTAAACAGACCGAAAAAACTTCCTTCAATTCTTATCCTGTCCACGGTGATTAGCGGTGGACTCCCAGGTTTCGGATTGTGCTGGAACTTCACATGTTCGAGGACACAGCCGGGGCGAGGGAAGTACGTCCCGTGAAAGGCGCCGGCATCGACCCGGCTCATACTCGCATCCTCCAGTTGTTTCAATACCGCTGCGCGATTGAAGGGCCATTGCCATGCCAGGAAGAGTCCGGCTGCAAGAAGAATGATGACGATTGCCAGCGAAGCACGCACTATCAATTTCTGCTTGCTACTGGACGACGTTGAGACCATCACCTGCGGCATCGACTTGACCCGAACTGCAAACCTTTTGGAGGCATGGAATCGAGCTTGGGTTGGCGTCGGTCCGTACTTAATCTAAGGGATCATGACCCGCAGTTTTCTTGAGACGAATGCGCGAGGACCGATCCCGTCAACCGATCCGTATCGCGGAGTACATTGCTCCGATCAAATTTATTGAGCGTTGGAAAATCCTGACGTCAATTTTCCATTTGTCATTTCGAGCACGCCAGGAGATCCGCGAGTGCGGATCATCCAGCGGGGTCGAGAAACCTGCTTTCCTCTCGCACCAGCCAAACAGCAGGTTCCTCGATAACGCTTTGTAATGACAGGACGGGTGGAAGAAAAGGGTGAGCGGCCTCTCCGGATCCCCTCGCTTAAAGCCTATGTCTTGGGCAGAACGGTTATGTTCTGTGGATTAGTTATGGTGTACGGCGAGCCCGGTGCTTCGCTGAAACTCGTCGGAGTAATCGTAAATACGAAGACCTTGCTGGCCGACCGGCTGATGGCATAGAGATGATTATCATTGTCCCAGAAGATCTGATCCACCTCATCCTTGGTGAGCAGGCCGGTGTAGTGCGTTATCGGATGACCGCCGTTGAAATGGAATATCTGCAACCCCGCCAGTCCGGCGACTGCGAGAAGTTTCCCCGATGGAGACATACGAATATCCGTTACGTATTTCACGGCCGCGCTGGGCATGTTCGAGAAGGTGCTTTTCGTGCTCAGGTTTCCCGAGGCGTTGGCGGTATATGTCGCAAGCTGCGGCGGGCCGTCCTGTTGCCATGTGGTTCCGTTGAAGGGGACAACGGAGAGCGCCACATGATTGCTTAGGTCAGAGGCCGCTCCGTAGGGATCGTAGAAGTCGCCGCTCTTCGCCGACGGCATTGGCGGGTTGATATTCAAGTCCTTCAGCTTTCCGTCGGCGTTCCGCCTGAAGCCGAAGATGTATGGATAGAATTGATGAGAAGCTGATCCGTAGGCGTATGCGTTGTTCCCAATGAAGCTGAGCGGCACAGTGAACATTGTGCTGGGATCGCTAGCGCCAAGATAACTCAGTTTGCCTGTGGAACGGTCAATGCCAAAAGATTGATACGTGTTGTTGGCGCAAATGTTGCCATAGAAGTCTTCGTCATACAAGGTAGTGCCGGTGCGGTCGAGGAACAGAGCAGTGGGTCCGCCGCAATTGTATCCATTGAATTTCTGGGCGTTAATAGAGGTGACTTTTTCGAGGGCGCCATCGGATGCAATAGCAAAGGAGAAGATGTCCACCCCGTTTGTGCCAAAAAGATAATTTGCATTTACTGCCATGCTCTGCACGTCCGCGGCGAAAGGCGAGCCGGACACGGCTGTGAGCTTGCCATTCGAGGCGGCGGAGAATGCGTTGATCTCATAGCTATTGCCATTGGGACTGCTGGATACGTAGACAAGCGCGACCGGCGAACTGCTGTTTACGTCAATATTCGTGGATGTGAGTTGAGCGACTGCCACTTCCGTGCATAACGTGGCAATTATGCAAACGACGAGTTGTATGAAGCGGGTCATCTTTTTCACTCTCTCCTTAACTGCTGCTGACTGACGTGGAATTGGGACGCAGGAATCAGATGCCACGGGAGAGTGGCGGGTTGGCCTTTCCCGACTCGCGATGGGTCGGACATTTGCAGACTTGATCCTCCCCGTTGGGTTTCACAGAGACGTTGGTGGTAGAGTCACGAATCAGATCTTGTATATACCTTGACACGTATATACTCAGAATAGTATATAAAAAGAGTGGAATCTGTCTTCGAAATCATTGCGGAGCCGAACCGCCGCGCGATATTGAGCCTCCTGGTCTCGTCCCAACAGTCAGTGGGAGAGATCGAGCGCCGGCTTCGTATGCCGCAGCCGGCCGTGTCAAAGCACCTGCGCGTGTTGCGCGACGCCGGTTTCGTCGAGTCCACGGTGGACGCTCAGCGCCGTCTCTACCGGCTGAAGCCGGAACCACTTCGAGAGATGGATGCCTGGCTGGCTCAGTTCCGCCGCTTCTGGTCCGCTCACGTCGATGCTCTCGAACGCCACCTCGATCGCATGGATCATGACCGCATGGATCAATCCAGGGACCAATCAATACCAACGAAAAGGAAGACAAGGAAAAGAAGATGACCAATCGCGAGCAATACACACCGGGTCCGGCCAGCGGGGCGCGAGTACAAAAGGAACGGGAACAAAATGGGGAAGTGAAGTGGACGCTCATTCTCGTCAGAGAACTGCGCCACTCGCCGGAAAAAGTCTGGCAGGCGCTTACCGACCCGGCGCACCTGCGCGAGTGGGCTCCCTTTGACGCCGATGGGAGCCTGAGTACGGTTGGAACCACGGTCAAGCTCACCACAGTGGGAGCGCCCGCGCTGCACATTACTGAAACAAGAGTAACGCGAGCCGACGCTCCCGAGGTGCTTGAGTACAACTGGGGCGGCTTCGATATGCGGTGGGAACTCGAAGCCTTCGGTGGCGGCACGCGGCTGACACTGTGGACCAACATCGGTCACCGCTTCATCGCCATGGGCGCTGCCGGGTGGCACATCTGTTTCGATGTTCTGGATCACCTGCTAAGCGGAACTCCCATCGGCCGCATCGTCGGCCCCGAGGCCATGAAGTTTCCCGGCTGGCAGCGGCTGAACGCGGAGTACGCCAAGCAGTTCGGCGTTGAGACGCGCTGATTGCAAAGAAAATCAGGGCCGCCTCAGGCGGTCAAAAGTCGTGAATCGAGGAGGAGCGCAAAACCATGCACGAAGCACTTAAGAGAAATAAAAAGGAGTTGTCACCAGAACAACGTAAAGAATTGCTCGGAGCATTGAAAGCGCGTTTTGAGAAGAACATGAACCGCCACAAAGATCTTGAATGGGCTAAGGTACAAGCAAAGCTGGAAGCTCGTACTGAAAAACTGTGGTCAATCAGCGAAATGGAACGGACTGGCGGTGAACCGGACGTTGTTGGTCATGATAAAAAGACGGGCGAATACATTTTTTATGACTGTTCACCGGAAAGCCCTAAAGGCCGCAGAAGTCTTTGCTACGACCGTGAAGCGCTGGAGTCACGGAAAGAAAACAAACCAAAAGATAATGCCATGGATATGGCAGATGCCATGGGCATTGAGCTTTTAACCGAAGAACAGTATCGAGAGCTGCAGAAGCTTGGGAATTTCGATACCAAAACGTCGAGCTGGGTGAAAACCCCTGCTGCTGTCAGAAAACTTGGCGGCGCCCTCTTTTGTGATCGCCGCTTCGACACTGTTTTCGTTTATCACAACGGCGCGGAATCTTACTATGCCGCCAGGGCGTTCCGTGGCTCGCTAAGGGTCTAGCGCGAACCATCTCATGTCTTACACGCGTGTGGTCCCGTGAGGGTTGTCACCTGGACGTTCACCTTTTCGAGCATGCCGGTTGCGGGAGGGTAAAGTAGTCATGAAAGATGCCACCCAACGTTCGATCTTTCGCTGGATTCACATCGTCTTTGCCATTCCGATCCTCGGTTACATTTACAGTCCGTTTGAAAAACTTCCGGACTACGCCCCCGCAACCCGGTTTGTCTTCCTTCCGGTAATGGTCCTTTCGGGATTGTGGATGTGGAAAGGCCACGTCGTTCGACGACTCACTTCGAAGACTGCACTAATTCTGGTGCAGAATTTCTCTCAAAAAAAACGCTCGATTCCACCCAAAATCTAGAAAACAAAGGATCGGCAAAAATTCTGCCTTGTAGATCTATGGTTCTTAAGGTAGTTACAGGCAAAATATTCTAAACGTTGGAGTTAGCGTGTCTTTTCCAGGGCGATCTGGCGGGCCGGTTGCGCCTGCACCTATGGACAACAGCAAAGCGCCGGGCGAAGGTTTTCGCCTTCGTCTTGTTGTCGGACTCAGCCGTTGGAAAATGGTCCAGGAACTGCGCCCTTGTCAGGTTGTCAAAGAACGAGGTTATCTTATAGATAACCTGTGTCGCTCTATAATATCGTGACGAGGGAATGAGATCAAGGGGAAAGTGGATCGGCCCTGAAGACGATTCCCGAAATGGGAAACATAAAGTGCGCGAACTGTGGGGGGCCTTCTTCAGATTTACGCCCGCTTTCGGCCCTGGTTCCGTGCTTTGAATGCGGCGGTGATTGCTTCATCCAGCGCGCGAATTTCGAACGGGCCGTTGCGCAGCCCGGGGTGTTTCGAGATCAACTCGATGGCATGTTTCCGGTCTCTCGCCTCAAGGATCAGGATGCCGCCCACCTGTTCCTTAGTTTCGGCGTACGGTCCGTCCGTGACAATCACTTTGCCTTTTTTAAACCGCAAAGTAGCGGCATTGCGGGGAGACTCCAGCGCCTCGCCCCCAGCAATGTGTCCGCCCTTACGCAGCACATCGTCATAGGCAAAGCATTCCTCGATGAACGCCTTCCGTTCGGTTTCTGACAGTGCTTCCCACTTCTTGTCGTCGAAATATCCAAGACATACGAATTTCATTGCTTCCTCCACTAGAACTGACTGCTTTCACTGTATAGTCGTTTGCGCCGTGCGAAATCGACGTTTCGTGCAAAAAGGGTAGAACATGCGGTCGGTGCCCCAGATTCCGGGCCGTTTTGGGCGGTAGCTTGGGAGCCGTGTCGCTATGCGCTGACCCAGCTTAGCGTCAAAAACCGACGCGAACCTCTGGCACCAGGCGAAGTAGGTCTTGCGTCTACCTGAGGTGTAACATCTGGAATCAGAATGTCGGCTCCGATGCCCATGCTCCGGATCAGGTTGGGCGTTCCTCTAAACCTGTTTCTCAATGCGAAAGATCCCGATCAGCTCAACCCTTCGCTCAAATTTGACTACGGTCACTCTGAAGTTCGCGTGACTTTGAAGGGTGGCTCACCTCTGCGTGTTGAGAAGAGCGATGAACCTAACTTTCGCGCGATTTACCAGTGTCAAATTGAAATACGCGAGAAGGAGAATTCGACCCACAGTCTCTTGGGATTGGTGGAGTCTAACAATTTTGAGGAACTCGTGAACTCGTTGATGCCTATCGTGAACCGAACGCTAGCAGGCATCCGGAATTTTGGCTGGGTGACAACAGCAAGAGAATATAAGGCAGAGGAAAAACCGGAAACCCTGCTCCGGGCATGGCAAGCAATGTTCCGGTTACGCGGAAGCTGGAAAGAAATCGCTCCTCCGCCTAAAAGAGATTCATTCGATTTTATCGGTTTCGCTGCTCTGGGAGAGAACGTTGAAAGAGGCTCGCTGAGCGTGTCCCGCTGGCGAGACATAGAACAAGCGTTAGTGGAGGGTTTAAAGCCGAATCCTGAGCAAGAGTTTCTCACGAACGCTCTACAGCATCTCCGCGATGAGAATCTAAGGCTCGCAATCATCGAGGCAACCGTGTGCCTGGAGATCGTGCTGAGCCAAACTGCCCAACTCTATCTCGAAGTGAAGCGTCATTTTCCCAAGAAAAAAGTTGAGGTTGTTCTAAACAACGTTGGTCTCACTAGCCGAGTAGGGCTCGTCGTGAACTCGATCCTTTCGCACAATGAGCGGAACACGGCTCAGATGGATAAGGTGCTGAAGGCAATAAACTGGCGGAACAAGATCGTCCATCGGACCGGCCATCTTGATCCCTCGGTGCCGTCTGAGGAGGTGCATGATGCCGTATGCGAGATGCTCAATCTGGCGCTGGCACTCGGGCGCAAGCGAGAAAAACTGCGAACTGAGCCCGAGGTTGAAGACATTTCAAAAGCAATTGGAGAGCAGTTCGACTGTCCCAACCCTGAAATCGAGGTCTTGAAGTATCACGAAATCTCGGCCACGTTCTCCTTCCCGAGTGAGGCATCAGCCTACCTACGGCCGCTTGGAGCCACGAAGACTTCCGAAACGAAGATTCCAGATCAGGAAGGATTGCAGCGGATCGTCAACGACCTCGGGTTAAAACTCAAAGCGCGAGATCCGCGATTCGATACGAAGAAACACCTTTGGGTGACATTCCAGCGCGGCCTTCTTGCTGGCAAGGTTTTTGCAACTCTTGAGAAAGGCGAATGGAAGCAGCCACCAATCGAGACGGGCTCAAAAATAGCTCCGATTATTGCCGCTCCTCGGTAGGGCTGGCCCACCCTTTACGTTCCTTGTAAAGGTGGGAGCGATGAGGTCGGGGTCACGGGTGGAAAATCGGGACGCAGGCTGCATTAGTCCTGACCTTTGCAAAATCGCAAAGGCGGGCCAGCCACCGTCCGATGCAGACATTAAACACAAGGTCCCCCTCGGCTTCGCTCGGGGCAGGCTCTCCACCGATCATCGCTTTGCGATGATCGGTTCCGGTCGGGATGACAGAGTTCGGGGGAGCTGAAATGGGGCGCAGTACGTCCCGCGGTCAAAGGTCAAAATCCCCACCCTAACGTCGCAAAACCAGGGTGAGGTTGAGATCGGACTATTTCCGCGACGTTAGGATGGGGCACCCGGCGCGATACGTCGAGTGTCGAGGGTCAAAATCCCCACCCTAACGTCGCAAAACCAGAGTGAGGTTGAGATCGGACTATTTCCGCGACGTTAGGATGGGGCATTCGGTCGAATTAGAACTTAGAGTACGTCCCCTCTGTTCCCAGGTTTTCCCGCGCCGGCGTACACGTCTTGGTTGGCCGCTCGGGACTGGAGCCTAGGGATTTCGCCGATCGTCTTCGCACGGTCATCACTTGAATTCGCGTTAGGATCGGACGTCAGTGAGCGTGAGCATCCGCCGGCGTTCCGTCCGACCACTCGGACACCGGAACCATGAACTCGGTCACGGGCTCTGGAGCATTATTAAAGTGTCAATTCACTATAAGCGGAGAGTCATCCGAGCCTGCACCCTAGGTCTTACCGTCTTTCAGGGGAACGTAAACCAGACGTGGGGAAGCCAGGGTCCGGCACGGTCGTTAAGATGCCCTTGCTTCGACAGCATATAGGCCATCGCGCCAGCCTCGACGGCCCCCAGCTCGGTTTCCTCCACCGCGGCCTTCATAGTCTCGTGGATTTCCTTTTTTCGATTGTCCCGCCAATACTAATTTTGTGCTCATCAAAGTGATCGGCACCACCAGTTCGCGCAGCCGGCTCAGTGAGTGTCCACCGGCGTTCCGTCCGACCACTTGCTTACCGGAACGTCAATTGTGGTATAGCGGCCTATTTTTTCTTCGTGCGCGTCCAACGGGACGTCATCCCCCAAGTCGGATCCCAAGGCTTTAGGGTCGATTTCGGGGACAAAAAACATCACGTGGGGAAGCCAGGGTCCTTTGACGCCGGCATTCAAATACCCTTGCTTTGACATCATGTAGGACACCGAACCGGGTTCGGGCGTGGGCAACTCACCTTTCGCGATGCCGCCTATTATGGCGTCCTCTATCTGAGTATTCGAACGTCCGGCAATCGCCAGTTCGGTCTTCTTGAGGTAGATCGGAAGAAAAGACCGCGCACCCGGAGCGCTCAGGCAGATCGGACCGTGTATCTTTGGATCCCAAAAAGCCCGATTGTTTTTCGGTAAATCCCATGATCGTCCCACGGCGCATACGAAACCGTTCTTCCCCTCCACGGCTGTTTCATAGCCATGCCTTCCGAGGACCATCACCGTGGCGTCCTTAGCGACGGATGGCGGAGCCGCGCTGCGGGCCATGGCAATCTCCGCATCGCGGTCCATCAGATATGGATCGATTGAGGCCATGGTGGTGGACGGCGCTGATTTATCTTGCGCCTGCAGAGCAGCGCCCAGCGCAAGGGCCAGCGCACAGAATCCCAATGCGATCATCTTGGCTGTCTTTTGGTTCATCGATTCCTCCTTTGGGAATTAAAGAAGATCATACATACCGGTATGGATGTCATGAACCTTAAAATGGATGTCATGAGGCCTAAGAGCACTTAGCAAACACCTGTTGGCTAGACAGCCTTGACCCGCCGCCCCTTGGTCCGGCCGCCTTTCCCGCGAAGCGACTCCAAAAGACGGATCACGCTTCTTTGGCCTGATCGCAGCATCCGTGCATCCTGCGCATTCTTCGCTAAAACGGCATACCCCTCCCACGCCGCGAGCACGAAGGTGGCCGTTTCATTGGCGTTTATATCACTCCGCACTACCCGGCGTTTCTGTCCTTCGCGCAGTGCGTCTGCCATTCCGTCGTGCCAATCCTTATAAACACTTGCCGTCCTTCTGCGGAATCCCTCGTCAAGACCTGACATCTCTTGAGACAGGTTAAGCAAGTAGCAGCCACGCTGAACGTCTTCTTTTTTCAACGATTCGGACCGAAGAATGCGGATCAGAACGTCGATGGGGTTCTTGGCGTTCCGTAAAGGCTGCACCCACTTCTGGTGAACCTTACTTGCGATGACCTCGTCCACGACCGCATAGCCGAGTGCTTCCTTGTTATCGAAGTGGTAATACAACGCGCCCTTAGTCACGCCCGCTTTGTCCAGAATGGCATCCAGGTCAGCGCTTCGAAATCCTGAGCGGTGTATTTCCTGGAAGGCAGCCTGCAACAGACGTACTCGTGTGCGCGCTGGATCGCGGGGCGTGCGCACGTTGCGTCTCGGCTTCGTTCTAACTGCTAGCACACTAACAAGTATGCGTGTTACGGTCGCGGCTGTCGAGACAAACCTTCAACGGACCAGCCGTCCTAACCTCCAGGCCGATTGCCTTGACTACCGTTTGGTTCTCAACTGTGCGGTGGAGCGTCATTGGTCGGTCTCGTAATACCGACTAGTATGTATGTTCGAACAACCAGAATCGAATTGGAATATGGAATCGTGGAAGGCCGACTCTTCCCGTCTATTGAATTGCGTAGAGAGTTGGGCGATTCGTGACAGAAATGCGCGGCGGATGCAGACGCTGCACTTCATCGCCGTGTGATTAAGTGTCCGGCAATTAATTGTTTCGCCCCTCACCGACAGTCATTCGTCACAGAGAGTACGGACTCCGTGTTTTTTGGATTACGGCGTGCTCAAACTAACTGGCAGAGCGCCGAGTGGGACCTGACGTAAATCGCCAGTCATCTCGGCACCACGAATTTACCGGAGGAAGAGAAGACATGAGCGCACTGAGACAGCTGCGGAATTTCTGGATACTGTGGGTTACGACGACTGTTCTGGCTTGCTTCAGCAATGCAGTCGCTCAAACGAACTACAGAGTTACCGATTTGGGCGCTGAGGGGAATGACAACGGTGCTTGTGCCATGTCCGTCAATGATCAAGGCTGGACGGAGATCATGTCTGGGAACACGTTACCTGGGCAGCAGGATAGCATATTCGCGAAACTTCTAAACGGACGCGCACTGATAGACGTCGCCGGATTCAAGCTCGACCTCGGCACGCTCGGAGGACCGAACAGTTGGATGAACTGGGGCGAGATCAACGACCGAGGGCAGGTAGTGGGTGATTCCGAAACGGCTGTCCCAGACCCGAACGGCGAAGACATTTGCGGCTTCGGCACACACCTTACGTGTCTCCCGTTTCTTTGGCAAGTCTTCCACATGAGCGCTCTCCCGACGCTCGGCGGAAATAACGGGCAAGCCAGCGCGATCAATAACCGTGGACAAATCGTAGGATTTGCGGAAAACGGTATCGTGGATTCCACATGCCCGCCTGGCACAACTAATAATCGGATTCAACTGCCGGTGTTGTGGGAAAAAGGCAACCAGGGCATATATAAAGCCCAAGCTCTTCCTACGGGTAGCGATCCAGACGGGGACGCATTTTGGATTAATGATCAAGGCCAAGCCGTAGGCGACACGGGAACCTGCGGCAATGCGACGGTTCACGCCGTATCGTGGGAAAACGGCAACGTCTCCCCGCCGCTTCCTGACTTCGGAACTGGGGCTATCGCCCAGGGCATTAACAACCAGGGCCAGATTGTTGGGCTAGTCGGCAGTCCTGACAACACAACACAATACGGTGCGCTTTGGCAGAACGGTGTACTCACAAACCTCGGCCTTCTGCCGGGAGATTTTGGCGGTCTAGCCAGCGGCATCAACGATCGGGGCCAAGTGGTGGGGAGCAACTTCGACTCCAACTTCAACTGGTCCCATGGCTTCATCTGGCAGGACGGAGTGATGACCGACCTTAACACGCTGTTTCCTGCCAATTCCAACCTGTTCGCAGTCATGGCGAACAAGATCAACGAGCGCGGACAAATCTCGGGCATGGCAATCGTGCGCAGCGGGCCGGATAAGGGCAACATCCACGCCTTTCTGGCAACCCCTACACACCAAAGCATGGGCAAGTCGGTTGCAGATGTTGCACCTACACGCCCGAAATCCAATTTCCCCGTGAATGTTGGCGAACAGCATTTGCAGAGATTCGGACTCGTCCACCTTGGCCGATGACAGAATTCGGGGCTGGCCCAGCTTTACGCTTGTAAAGGTGGGAACGATGAGGCCGGCGGTCACCGTGGAAAATCGGGACGCAGGCTGCATTGGTTTCCGCCTTTGCGAAATCGCAAAGGCGGGTCAGCCCTCGTCGACGGTGCCCGAGGCGGTAACCTGGGAGCCGGGTCGGTATGCGCTGACCCAGGTTAGTGGCAACTGCGGCCGCTAGTATGTGAACGAGCGGATTCCCGCAGGGTCGTCCACGAATCCGCTGCGGTGGCTGGGGTTGAGCGCGATGTGCACAGGGATCACGCTAAAAGCATTTGAAAAGTTGAACCCATTCAGCGACTCAACCAAATTTCCCTTAACGTCGTAAACCTGAATGCTGCTGCTGCCCGCGGTCGAAATGGGCTGCGCGATTAGAAAGAGTTTGTGAATGGGATCGAATTCGACGTCCGCGCCGCTATTCAACTGTCCCTCGGATTCGGCCAGTAGTTCGCTGAACCCGGTCTTCGTCTTCAAATGGTAGAACTGGACGTTGGAGTCGATTTCGGTAGTTGTGCAAAAAATGCCGTCCTCTGAATCGACAGCAATTCCGTTCACAAATCCGAATCCCACTCCGGTGAAAGTAACCACTCTCCCTTTAGTGACATCGACGATGCCGACAATGGGTTGGTCGGTCGGGCTTCCGTAGTCCTGGGCCACGACCGCCTGGTTGGTCTTAGTATCGAAGGCAAGCGGAGTACCGTAACCCCATTGCGGAACATTGAGCAAAACTCTCGGCCCAAAGGTGTTCTGCGCCACGTTCGAGGCAAGAACAAAGTTATGAGGATTGTTGAGACTGTTGTCGTAGACGAAGAACGCGTTCGTGGCGCTGCCCTGGTTCCGGCTGACTCCCGTGATGATGTGGTTGGCGTCGAAGGAGGGCTTCCACAAACTGGTGTACTTATTCGAATTGAGTGGACTTAGAACGTGGTAGATGCGCTTGTCGACGAATCCGTTTGCGCCGACGTGCTCATGCTCTATGAGCCCGGCTGAGGTGCCTACAACGCCGAAGGTAACGTCATCGTCTTGGGTTTCTGTTTTGGTGACAAGCTTAATGATTTTTCCACTTTTTTGATCGAATGTTTCGACTGCGGACAAAACCTTTCCGTTGCTCAGCAGCTGCGCCTCGGCTAGAACGCCTTCACTGCCGTTCTGATCGATGTCGAAGCCGAGAATTCCCCCACCGAATTTTGGGTGGACAATTACCTTCCCTGGGCCCTTCGGGAGGTCTGAGAAAGTTTGAGCAGCAGTGAAGCAGGACAGGCCAAACAACAATGCCGCAACCAAGCACAACCGACCATTCGACGCGCTGTTGTATTTCATCCATCACTCCAATTGGGTCTGGATTTTCGCGGTGCGGACTGAGTCACCGCTGCCGAAGCTTACTTCAGCGCTCAGGAACTGTGTCATGTCCTTGTCAAGGATTTGTTAAATTCTGATGAATCGCAGCCGCAACTCTTAGTCCTTGAGCGGCGATGCGTATGGCGAGGACCTTGGTTCCTAAGGGCGCCTTGTCTTCTGGAAGAAGTGCAAACTGTTGACAATGCCACGGTGGGGCCTGGCCCACCCTTAAGCTCCTGAGGCTGTTACGAAACTCGTGCCGAGATGGGGCATCGGGCTACTTGCAATCGACCTTGTTGTCCTGTGCGGCAGCGATCTGCCACTTACCATTGCGCTTCAACCAGGTATCGGTCCAGACCTGGCACTGCTTGGCCTCTGGATTCGTTTTGTCTTTGCCGATGGCGTGCTCGCTGCCGTAGATGATGGCCACGTCTTCGCCGAAGAAGCGCACCTTGGCGTCGTCGAGTGCGCAGCCGTGCGCCGAGTGTGGGCCTTTTTCATCGCGTAGCTCATCCGCCTTGTTGTAGCGCTCGCCGCCAGTGCTGGTGCCCTGGAAATCGTCTGCCAACAACTGGGAGACAACTCCGTTATTCGTGCAAACGCCTTCCGCCCACTTGCGCTCCATGTCGATCATGAACGTCGCGGTTTTGTCGTCGGCTGTGGCCCAATGGCTTTGCTGCGCATAGGCGGCGTGCATGAGGACTACGACGCACGTTACAAGGCACATCAGGTGCAGAAGTCGGTGACGCATCGTCCCTCCAGTATTTGAGCTACTATACAGCGAGCTTTGGACAACGTCTTCCCGCCGTCTTTGGTGCCGTCTATTCCGACTCGATCCCCAACCGTTCCTCACAATCTGGTGACGTCACAACGCAAGGTCCCTCCACTCCACAGATCATCGCTTTGCGATGATCTGCTCCGGTCGGGATGACAAAGTTGGGCGACAGCAGTGTCTGCAGCGAGGACTAACTGCTTGGCGCGACCTTGTCCGTGTCGTGTAGCACCATCACGGCAAACTTCCAACCGCTATCCTCTTTATGCAGCAGGTAGGTAAGGCCCACCCGCTCCATCTCTTGACCATCCGTCTTGTACCGGATGGCCACGCCCGTCGCCAATGCTGATGTGGCGCTGAGAAGCCGGAGCTGTTGCAGGCTGAATTCACTCCGGCGATACTCGCGTTGCCGAAGGCTTTCCATGACCGGGCCGAAGATGGGAACCACCGCCTCGGGGGTCGGAAGGGCGATCACTCCTGACGGTCCGATGAGCAGGGCTGGCTGGTGAAAATAGTGCAGAATGGAGTGGACAGTTAGCGTGCTGAAGGCTTTGTAGTAGTCACTGAGTACCTGGTTCACCGCGTCTTCATTATTCATGGATCTTAGTCATCGCTTTCGTGGTGATCTGCTTCGGTCAGGATGACAGAGTTGGGGAGATCTGAACATCCCCGGTTGAGCCAGAAAACGAGCTTGAGTGAGCCAGCCGATGTGAAAAACTCGAGCGAAATCGGGCGCAGTACGTCCAGCGGTCAAAAGTCAAAATCCCCACCCTAACGTCGCAAAACCAGAGTGAGGTTGGGATCGGATTATTTCCGCGACGTTAGGATGGGGCACCCGCAGTTCACAAGTAATCCATCAGCGTCCCCCACTGCTTTTACAACATCCCCAGGCCGGGCGTTCTCGCCCGTCCCCCACATGTATGCCTTAACAGTTGCGGATGTTGCAGGTTACGCTGAGCGCAGTTAAATTAGGTGCGAGAGTGGAGGTTACATGAAAAGGCCCGTGCCTGCGGAATCTGCCTCTGCATTAATCGACGAGATGATCGCGGAACTCACAGACTGGCGCGGCAAAACGTTGGCCAGCATCCGCAAGAGCATCCTGGAGGCCGATCCGGAGATCATCGAGGAATGGAAGTGGATGGGAAGCCCGGTGTGGTCCCGCGACGGAATGATCGCGGTCGGCAACGCCCACAAAGATAAAGTGAAGATTACGTTTGCCCACGGGGCGAACCTCCCAGATCCTGATAAGCTCTTCAACGCAGGCCTCGGAGGCAACGCGTGGCGAGCGATCGATTTGGTCGAGGGCGATAAGATTAATCAGCGTGCTCTAAAAAGTCTCGTCCGTGCCGCCGTTGAATACAATCAGACCAAGTTGAAGAGGAAAGCGCCTGCGGGTGCTCGAGCGAAAGTACATAAAAGTAAAAAGTGATGAAACTAGGGCTTTTCTCAATAGCCGGAGATGCGAGGGCAAGATCTGCGGTACACGCGCCATGGAGTTTTGACGTTTGTAGGAAAAAGAAGATAATTGAAAATCAGTGTGCCTTCATCGTCAGTGGGTAGCTGTTTGGATTTTGATCACAGCAGTTTTGTGCTGTGATGTTTCTGCCACAATTGCGCAATCGCCATCCCCGCCGCAATCGTCAACTCCAGCTCAATCGTCCACTCCTCCCTCAACTCGATCCACGACCAAGAAAAGCGCTACCACAAGAAAGAAGTCGAGCGGAAATGCCTCGGTCGCGCGCAAAAGGCGCAAGCCAGCGTCTCCGCGGATGCGACGCATGCATGAGGCATTTGTTGCGTCGGCTAGTTTGAAGCCGATGGCGCGGCAGTTGCTTCAGGATCGAACTCTGGCGGCTTACGCCGGGGTAGAGGGATTCGCGCGGCGTCATGCGAAAGAAGATGCCGGGGCGCTGGCATGGCTGGTTGTGGGCTACGCGCACATCCTGGATCGTGATTATGTGCGGGCGATTGATCCGCTGAACCGGGCGAAGCCGCGGTCTGGCGATCTGGGAGATTACGTCACTTTTTATCTGGGCACTGCTTACTATCAGAGCGGGCGGTTGGCGGAGGCGGTGGCTACGCTGGGTCCATTCGAAAAGACTTATCCGGAATCGCTGTTGATTCGGGACGCGCATGTGGCTTATGGCAACGCGCTGGTGGCCGACGGGCGGGCGCCGGAGGCTGTGGAGTTGCTGGAGAACGATCGGCAGCCGATTCGCGCTGATTTGGAACTCGTCCTCGGACGCGCGTACGAGGTTGCGGGACAGCCGGCAAAGGCCTTTGCCATCTTTCGGAATTTGTATTACACCATGCCGCTTAGTTGGGAAGCGAGCCAGACCGAGGGCGAGTTGAAAAAGTTGGCGGCGACTCCGGAGACTCAGCCGCCTAGCTTTGCGGAACGAAAGACGCGCGCCGATCTGCTGGCGAAAGGCAAACAGTACAACGAGGCGGCCAACGAATATCGCGGATTGCTGAATGATGCGGGAGCTGAGAGTCGTCTGCCAATCCAGATGGCGATGGCGGAGGCGTTGCGCCACGCCGGACGGGAGAAGGAAGCAAAAAAGGAGTTGGATTCGATTCCGGAGACGACTCCGGAAATGAATGCGCAACGCTTGTTCAACCTGGGAGAGATCGCGCGTAGTGCGAATGATGATGATGGATTCTTGCGAATCCTTGAGCAACTGCGGCAGATTGCTCCTACGAGCTCATGGCTGGAGCAGGCGCTACTTTCAGCAGGGAATATCTATCTGTTGCGGCGCGATTATGACCGTGCCATTGATTCTTACCGCGAACTGCAACAACGTTTTCCAAATGGAGGGCGGGCCTCGTATGCGCATTGGAAAGCTACCTGGTTAAGTCTGCGGCAAGGCCGGCGGGGGGATGCGGAGAAGGGGTTCGAGGAACAGATTGAGCTTTATCCGTCATCGGGCGAAGTCCCTGCGGCGCTCTATTGGCGGGCTCGATTGGCGGAGGAAGATGGCGAACCAGCGAAGGCGCGAGCTTATTACCAGAAGGTATCGGACCGGTTTCGCAACTATTACTATGGCGAGTTGGCGCGGGAGCAGATCAGAAAGCTGAAGAGCGACAGCGATCCGGTGAATTACGTGGTGCTGGACCGTGTTCCTCCAATTGATGCGAGCTCGAAGGTGACGGAAGATGTCCTGCCTACTGACAACCTGCGAGTGCAGAAGGCACAACTTCTGGAGAATGGAGCACTGCTGGATTTTGCGGTGCGGGAGTTGCGCGCAGCGGCAGCGGATGAAGGCAAAGGAAATTGGCTGGCGCCGGAGACGGCACGTCTCTATGCGGATGCGGGCCGTTATGATATGGCGATCGAAGTCCTGAAGCGGGCGGTGCCTAGTTATTTTGCTGTGGATCTGCCGAGCTTGCCTCGCTCCTACTGGGAGGCGCTGTTCCCCAAACCTTACTGGGTCGATCTAAAAAGATTTTCCTCGAGCAATGCGCTGGATCCGTATCTGGTGGCGGCCTTGATCCGGCAGGAATCGGAATTCAATCCTGGCGCAGTGTCGCGGGCGAATGCGGTCGGGCTAATGCAGTTGTTGCCTAAAGTCGGCAAGTCCGTAGCGAAGCAAGAGAAGCTGAAGCACTTTTCCAGCACTCAACTGTTTACACCGGGCGTCAACCTTCAGCTCGGTACACGCTACTTCCGTGGAATGGTCGACAAGTTCGGAGCATTTGAATATGCGCTGGCGGCTTACAATGCGGGTGCGGATCGGGTGCAGGACTGGCTGGGTCAAGGAAAGTATCGCGATCCGCAGGAATTTGTGGAATCGATACCGTTCACCGAGACCCGCGAGTATGTGCAGGCTATCCTGCGGAATGCCAATGTTTACCGGCAGTTGTATGGTGCGCCTTAAAACCGAAGAGCACCAACCACAAAGGACACGAAGGTTCACAAAGGGATACCGCAGTCCGGCGAACCGCGTGATGTTTACTTAAACGCGTCAGCTCAAGTGGCTCAGGCCGAGGTTTCTTGGACGGGCGACTTAGTGAAGAGGATCTCGATGACCAGTAATCCTGCTCCCACCACAATCGCGCTGTCGGCGACGTTGAAGGCGGGCCATTGGTACTGGCCGACGTAGAAGAGCAGGAAGTCCACGACACGGCCATTGAGCAAGCGGTCCCAGAGATTTCCCAAGGCCCCGCCGAGAATGAGGGCCAATCCAATGCCCGTAGTGGTCATCGAATGGCTGTTGCGCCAGAGCAGGGCAGAAACAACCACCAACGCCACAATTGAAAACAGGACCAGCATGGCGATCTTCCATTGCGCCGGAGAGTCGGCGAACAAGCCGAAAGCGGCGCCGCGGTTCTCGACGTGGGTGATGCGGAAGAAGCCGGGGATCACTTGTATGCCATCGTGCAGCGAGATATTCCTGGCAACCGCCCACTTCGTAGCCCGATCCAGCAACACCACCAGAAAGGCGATAAGGAAGTGGAACCGGCGCATTGGGCGAGTGTGGGTCATTGGGCTACGCCCAGGGTTACGCCCACTTTTAAACCGCGAAGATTCGGCGAATAAGCCCCCGGAGCAGCTTCCAGCGAAAGGTTGGCCAGGGGTACCTTGGCAGCGGTTCCGTGGTCGAGCGACACTCGGCTGATTACCCCCAAATGATTGATTCTCTGATTATAGGGAGCGCCGGGATGGACGTCCATCCGCCCCCGGGTACCTTCGTGGACGGAACTCCGAAAGCACTGTGGAAAAGAGACCGAAAAAGTGTACAATTTTGTTAGCATACGTTCTGGGGTGCCTTCGCATCTAAGTACGCGTTGGTAGAAAAGTTCCAGTTCCTGATTGGCAAGAAAAGGACGGACTCAGAGGAGTTATTAGTGCCGGGCAAGCAACTTGCGGCGGCGCGGCTTCATCAAGTTTAGGTGAGCGATAACTTTTTGGAGATTCAGCCTCTACACCAGGAAGTCGGGTCAAATATGGCAACCAACGACGTTCAGCCCATGCAAGGAAGCGAACCCCAACTGAATCTGTTGATGTCCAAGAGTGAGTTGGACCAGCCGCTTTGGAAGTCGCTGAGCCAGAATTTTAACGACTTTTTCTTCCCCAAGAAGCAGCCACCGCTTGTTCTGACATCGAAGCCGATTCCGGTAAAGGATATCTGGGGTTTCTACGATTACAAGAAAAACGGCGCGTTGGGTTCGACCGTCGTACACATTCTTGCCGTGGTAGTGATCATAGGTGGAACCATGCTCGGCCGGCGGGTGGTGCAGCAGATTACGAAGCCGCAGGAAGTAGTTACGCTGGTTGCGCCCGACGATATTCCTCCTCTGCCGCCTTCGAAGACTCAGGCCGGTGGTGGCGGCGGCGGCGGTGACCGCGATAAATTCCAGGCACCCAAAGGCAAGCTTCCCAAGCTGGCCATGCAGCAGATCACACCACCCATGATGGTCGTACGAAACGATCATCCGAAATTAGCGGTCGAACCGACCGTGGTCGTTCCGCCGCAGATCAAGCTGGCGATGAACAACCTGCCGAACCTGGGCGATCCGATGTCGAAGTTGCCGTCGGGACCACCATCGAACGGTACGGGTTCGGGTGGTGGCATTGGTTCGGGTAATGGCGGTGGCGTCGGTTCCGGCGAAGGACCCGGCGTTGGTCCAGGACACGGCGGAGGCATCGGCGGCGGGGCGTTTAAAGTAGGTGGCGGCGTGTCCGCACCGAAAGCAATTTACGCGCCTGATCCCGAGTACTCCGAGGAAGCGCGCAAGGCAAAATATCAGGGAACTTGCGTATTGTGGTTGGTAGTCGGCCCGGATGGCCGTGCGCGAGACATTCGTGTAGCTCGCACTTTAGGTCTGGGACTGGATGAGAAAGCGATGGAAGCAGTGAAGACCTGGAAGTTTGAGCCAGCCATGAAAGACGGCAAGCCAGTAGCTGTGCAGATCAACGTGGAAGTGACATTCCGGCTATACTGATTCCCGGTTTGGTTAGCAATGAAAGCGGCCGCGAGAAAAATCGCGGCCGTTTCTATTTGGCGAAAGGTTCGGGTTAACAGAACCGGCCTGGGGTGGCGCACACTTCATGCGGCTGCTGCTGCCTGACCTGAAGTTACCGCTGTCAAGTCCTGCTTCAGCGCTGCCATATTGAATCCAGATGGCGAGGTTCCAAGCTTCGTATTGATCCAATCACCGCTCAGGACTGCGAACGTCTCATCCGCGTAAGCATCGTAAAACTGCCAACTCATGGATTTTAGTGCGCCCCACGTGACGACATACAGGTTTCGCGCATCGTATCCGACGGCTGGAATGCAATGGCCATTTTGAGGATTTGGTGCTGCGTCTCCGACCGGGCCTTGAGGCGGGACGACCCACGGCGTATCGAGGTAGTTCGTTCCGGGCACGACGGCGAAGTTCGGAAGAGCAACCCCGATATAGCAGTTGCCGAATATGTGGATTGCGTCCTTGGCCTGGATATCATTCTTCGGCTCCAATTGGACGAAGGCGCTTATCTTGTCGCCGCCGATTCCGGTTTTTCGCCAGTACTTCAAGACATCCAGCATGTTGGCGCCGGCGTCGGCGTTGCCCTTGGCGAAATGATTGTAAGCCGCGAGAATTTGGGTATCGCTCAGTGTCTTTTCCGTGCCGGTATTGGCGGTCCACTCCTCAATCATGTGGCCGGCCGCGGCGCAAGTGCAGTCGCCGTAGTTGTCATTCCCCATCATCGGCCAAACCGGTACTGGCTTTGAGTAGTCGACGGCGGGAGGTGGCGGTTGTAGCGCCGCAGTGACATATTTCCCAAACAACAAGGTCCTTTTGTCGAACTTTGGCGCGTGTTTTCCGAGTCTGAATGTTGGCATGTGCAGTCCTCCATTTCGATTTAAGTCCGTCGTAAGGATAGTGCTGAAACAAGAGCCGGCGTTTCATCCGGCCAGCGCCTTCCGAGCGAAAGTTGCACCCCAAATCCGCCCAGTCAAACATCAGGCCGCTGCTACTCCCGAAGCTTTCAAGTTGTTGGGAAGCCTTCTAGCGACGAGCACTGCAAGACAAGCGCCAACCCGAGTGGGAAAAAGGTGCAATTCACTCGTCCCGGACTTGCAACGACATGCAGCGTACGAGCTGAATTTTAGAACGATGTGGTTTTCACCTGGCGGGATTATCCGTATGGATATTGGCGGCTATCTATTCAGTTAGCCACAAACGCATTCCAGTCGCGGAATCCATCCGTGCTACCCCGGGAAAGGACCATCAATATCCCGTAAGATGTTTGGACTCTTTTTGCGAATCTGTTTCTACGGTCTCTTGAGCCGGGCAACATGGATGACAACAGCGGGGAGCCAGCCCGAGCGATATCTCGGCTGCGAATCGAAGACACGACGAGATGCTCGCGCATAGCCCGTGGTTTCGCATTTGGCAGCAATACGGAATTTGCTGCCGACCGTGAGGACGTTTGGCAGAAGTGCCCAACGTTTGCGAGAGCGTCTCCTATTTGAAGTGAACTCTTGAGTGGCAGGCTGCAATCGGGAGCACTCAATACTCTCCAGAGGTCGATGCGTGTGATCGCGATGCTACGCCCTCGTCAATGCTCGTCAACTGATTCGTCCAGCAGAATCGTTAGCGTATGAGGTTGGGGGAAGGCGGCGACTGGCCGCCGCCGCCCGTGAATCGGACATTTTGAACACAGCTACCTCGCATGCGCGAGGAAGCCGTGGCTGGAGCCATCCGACGGCGAATAGCGTCCCACGATCTGCAATGCGCCATTGAGCCCGTCAGCGCGTGTACTGCAAGGGCTGACCCCACAATCGTTGGGATCGTGAAATGCATAAAACTTCCCCAAATGGAGGAGCACGCCTTTGCCTAATCCATTGGAGTCGAAATACGTACCGTCGATGTCACCTTTGTTGCTGACGGTGTGAATAACCGTCCCCAATGTTCCCGCTTTGGGGTAGGCAAACGGCTGGTACGTTTTCCCGTTGTTTTTTGTAGTGAAGGAGACGTAGCTGCTGGCGGAATTGAGTCCATATACGCCAATTACGCCGGAATTGTTAACAGACCACGCGACGGTAAAGCCTGCGGCCCCCGGCACGTCGAGGGTTGTATATTTCTTGCCGATCAGCACAAACCCATGCGTCACGTTAGCGGAATCCACATACGAACCGACCACTATTCCTTTGGAGTTAATCCCGTTCGCTTCGGTCGAAGTCGCGCCTGGCGGGGAAATTGTGGTGAACTTCCCGTTGTTATAGGTGAAAGCGATGGTTCCGGAGGACCCGTTGCACCAGCCGGCCAGCCCGAGGTTGGCATTGATACCGTAGAACGAGATTCCCGAAGTGCAATTCGCGTTGTCGATTGTCGTCAAGGTGGTTCCCTTGAGGATCATCCCGTGCTGCACCCCAGCGCTGTCGATGTAGTCACCCGTGATGACCCCGTTGTCGTTGATCGCGTAGGTGTCGGTTTCCGTAGCTCCGGGCGCATTCACATCCTTGAAAGTGAATTTTCCCCTGAATGCGGGTGCTGCTGCGACCGCGCTCAGGGACAGAAATACCAGCGTCAGCACCAGCAGAGTCAAGATCGGCTTTGTGTTCTTCATTGTCCTACCCTCCTCGAGAATTTGGCTCTTCCTCGTGATTCTCGTTTTTGTTTCGATTTGTTTTCGAGGCTTCCAAAAGCAGTATTCGGGAATGCCCCCGCTTGATATAGCGAGAACTGAGCTCCGGAACTGCCATGGCGCAGGGTAAAACGTTAAAAAACAAAGGCAGGAGACTCCGTGTGCGGGAGACTTTCGTCTCTCATTGTTCGTTCTAATCTCCAATACAGTCTTCCCGACCCCTAACGATTGAGCGACCCTTGGTGGGAAAGCTTAACCTATTCACTAAAGCGAAATGGCACTCCTCTTTTCGATTGCTTGTGGGAGTGATCCGACCAGAGTCTCGGACTGGCGGGCATTTAAGCCGATGATGCTTGCTCATCTCAGGAATTCTTTCAGCCGCCACTAACGGCGGGGACGATGGAAATCTCGCATCCGGCGGGGACGGGACTCGCGAGACCACCTGTATACCGGATGTTTTCGTCACCGATGAAAATGTTGATATGTTCCCGCACTTGCCCTTGCTCGGTTGCGATGCGATCCCGAACGCCCGGATAGATTGTCCAGAGCGCCGACAACGCCTCAGACAAGGTCTTAAGCGACTGCTCGATCTGGACACTACTGTGTCCAGCGGTAAATTCTTGCAATGCCCCCGGAATGTGAAAAGTGACCGGCATCAATCACCGCTTCGGTCGACGCGTCTTGCTTTTCGACAGAGATTTCGTTTCCTGTGAAGGTGCCGACATCTTAGGCGATGTCGGCCGAAGACTGCCAGAAGCATCCCCAACGACTGCATTCCGTATACAGACGATTGACGGCAACCCCTCCAGTATCTTTTGCCACGTCCTGCCTTCATCGCACGAGCCAAACAGCTGTCCGCTTCGTGTTCCGAAATAAATGCCCATCGGGTCGAATGAGTCCGCCGACATGGCATCGCGCAAAACAGTTTCGTAAGCGCGTTTTTGTGGCAGGCCGCGCGAAAGAGGTTCCCATGAGGCGCCGGCGTTGCGGGTTCGATAGACTCTCAGTCGTCCGTCGCACGCGCAGCGAAACTCGTCAGACTCGACTGGAACGATATACACGCAGTCTGGATTTCTGGGGTGGGTAATCATGGCGAAGCCAAAATCCGAGGGCACACCGTTGGCAATGTCGTTCCAGTTCTCGCCACAGTCATCCGAGCGGTACAATCCCCAATGACTTTGCAAAAAGAGTCTCTCCGGACGGGCGGGATGCATCGCAATTTTATGCACACACTGCCCGAACAGGGGATATTTTTCGGGCATCGTCGTAGCGCGGATGCCCTGGTTTTGCGGTGTCCAGCTAAGTCCGCCATCGTTGGTCCGGTAAACGCCGCCGGCCGAGATTGCTACATACATACACTGTTTGTCGCCGGGGTCGAGCACAATCGTGTGCAGAGCCAATCCGCCGTTTCCCGGCATCCACCGGGGACGATGCGGATGGTCGAACAGTCCTTGCACTAGCGACCAGGTTTCCCCTGCGTCGCGGGTTTCGAAAAGAGCGGCTGGTTCTACACCACAAAAGAGCACGTTGGGTTCTTCGGGCCGGCCGAGCGCTATCTGCCAGATGTTCTTCAAGGAAACGCCGGCATCGGCGGGAAATCTAATCGGGGCCTGTTGGGGATTGGTCCAGCTCTTTCCAAAGTCGTCGCTTGATCGCAGGAGGGTTCCCCAATAACTCGCGGTCGAAGCCCATATGCGGTGTTGGTCTCCGCGGTTGTCGTAGGCCATAGCGTAAACACTATGCCCGTGGAAATAAGGCCCCCCGACCTCCCAACGGCTGCGCTGCGCATTGGAACGAAGGATAAACGCTCCTTTCGTTGTTCCTACCAACAACAGAAAGTCTCCGTTCCTGACATGAGCGTGCCGCACACTGTGCAAGATCGTAGTCTTGGGTGCGTTCAGATCGGGGCCAGAACCAATGGAAACGATTCCCGCCGACTGAACCGCTTCCAGAGCTGCCTGAACTTCACTGGCGCGTTGATAGCGCTGTATCGGTTCCTTAGCCAGACAGCGTTGAACGATGGCCCAAAGGCCAGGAGGTATCGGCGGACCAAGAGGTTTCGGGATCTCACGCATAATAGCCGAGCTGATCTCAAAACCCGTGCGTCCCTCAAAAGGTAAGCGTCCGGAAGCCGATTCATAAAGCACAACTCCCAGCGCCCACAGATCGCCGCGATAGTCGGCCGCCTCGCCGCGCAGGATTTCTGGCGCCATATAAGGCAGGGTGCCGCTCATGCTGGACACGTCCTGGATCGACGCAAAGGATCGAGTGCTGGCATCGAATATGCCGCTGCCTACTTGTTTGGCCAAACCGAAATCGAGGACTTTGACCAGACCGTCAGCCGTGATGACGATATTTGCCGTCTTCAGATCGCGATGAACGATACCCCGGTCATGAGCGCGCGCGAGTGCGCTGGCAATTTGAACGCCATACCGCAGGACTGACTCTGGCGGCAGCCCTGCATCTCCGCACATCGCCCGCAGAGACTTGCCCTCAACCAGTTCCATCACAATGAAGAGCTCGCCCTCATTCTCGCCAACTTCGTGGATGGTGCAGATGTTGGGATGAGAGAGAGAGGAGGAGGCACGCGCCTCGTGCAATAGACGTTCGCTCGACGATGTGTCGAGATGAGCATCCTTGTTGACGACTTTCAAGGCCACGTCACGATGCAACACCTCGTCGTAAGCGCGATAGACAACCCCCATTCCTCCTTCCCCAATTTTCGCCACAACGCGGCAATGACCGAGAACTTGACCAATCACAAGGGTCTCCTTGCGGCAATGTTAGGCTGCGCTTCAGATCTACGTCAATGAATGCGCGCATTATGCGAGCGCCGCGAGCCGGATCGCGCATCCGCAAGCGTCCAACTTGTCGCGCCACCTCAGAAATCATTAGTTCGGACATAAGGACACTCCAGATCGACTCTTCCGATCAACATCCGAACGCTTACAGAGTTTTTACAAAAAGCCGCTTGCCTTAAAGTCGACTTTAAGTTGTAGCGTAATGGATAGAGCGACAGAGCGTCCAGAGCTTTGCCGCCAGGGGGACAAGAACTCATGCAGAAAATGAAATCGATATTGATGCTCGTGCTGTGGTTGACTTCTGGCACGCTTTTGGCACAAGTCGGACAGCAGCGCGTTGATGCCAAGGATATTGCCAGTTTCGACGCAGAACAGGAAAAGCACGCACTGCAGGTCTTGGCGAAGCTCACCGAGAAAGTGATCGTGTCTGCCGCTGATGCCATGCCCGCCGACAAGTATGGCCTTGCACCAACGGATGGTGAATTCAAGGGTGTGCGTACCTTCGGTCAAATGGTGAAACACCTGTCCGCAACCAACTACATTCTGGCCGCGGCAGCCTTGGGAGAAGAGCCACCAGCAGATGCCGGCGACGAGCTTGGGCCTGAAGCTGTGAGAACCAAAGATGAGATTATTAGATACCTGAAAGGCTCATTTGTGCATCTGGATCAAGCAATCGAAGCGATCGGCCAGAAAACTGTGGTTGTTAAATCCTCACCGATCTCGCCGCTGAAAAGCACGGAGGTAACTCGCCTGGCCTTGGTGGTCGAGTCCTTGGTGCATGCTTTTGATCATTACGGACAAATGGTCGAGTATCTGCGCATGAACGGCGTCGTTCCGCCCGCGAGCCGGCCATGACGGATGATTCCGATGACATGCCGATCGCTTGCGGTTTGACGAGCGCAGAACTACGCGAGCGTGAGGCGACGCTCCTTGCCAAATTTAGGTCTGTTGTGATCGAGACTGAGGAACTCCCGAATGGGTATGCTTTTCTGGTTCCCGGCGATGGCAAGCGGGTTTCGATGATAGCGGATTTGATTGTGGCAGAAAGGGAGTGTTGCCCCTTCTTGACGTTCGAGTTGGTTGCCCAACCGAGAATGGAACCCGTAATTGTCCGCGTGACTGGACCCGCTGGTACCAAGGACTTCTTGAAAACTGTCTGGTGTACGCCTGATGCGTCTGTCTAGCAGTGACTGGCAACTTGGAAGTTGAGGTTGTTAGCGTAACGTCGCAATAGAAATCATTGACGACGAAGGAGGCCGATGCCACAGATCTCGAAACAACAGTTCGAACGGCTGCCACTGCGGGTTCACAAATTTCTTGCCGGTGTGCCGCTTCATGACGTATGGGCCATCGATCTACCGCGTACGCGCTCCGGCATCACGCTGGACGAGTTTTTGCGGACGGCAGACGCGGGATCGCAAGTGAATTGCGATTGTTGCGAAAGTGATCGTGGCAGAAAGGGGAGTCTGCTTACACGCTCGCCGGTCGTGCGCACTCTCCTAAACATTCGGTTCTTCGTCGGCCGGCTCCTTGGATGGGATCATGAGCCGGGCTCAACCGCATGGAAAACCTTCACAACGCGTCTGACAACCGCCGATCGCTCTAGGTCCCTTGCGACAGTTGGCACGCACGAAGGACTTTTCCGGATCGTATACCGCTTCGAGAACGAGCAACTCCTTGAGCTGGTCAACCGTACCGCCCACGCAGCAGCGCTGAGCGCCCTTGTCGAAACGGCAAATGGGTACCGTTTCTATTTCGGTGTTTACGTGCAGAACGTAGGCCGCTTCACGCCGGTCTACATGGCCCTGGTTGACCCGTTCCGCAAACTGATCGTCTATCCGTCACTCCTGCGCAGCGTCCGCGCTAGCTGGAATCAAGCATTCGGCACAGACTGAGAAAGGAACGCCTTTTTATAAGAATGCAGCGGGTAGCGCACAGAAGCAATCAGACATCCAACAGACTTGAGGAGCTAGCTTAAGCAAAATTCCTTTTGGATTGTCGACCGCTCGCTCGCAATTGGCGCATCCGCTGCACGCTGTGAACGGCGAGGATTAGGTGATGCATTCACGGCCGCGTCGCTAGATGTTGCAGGCCGCTACGGGTGCTGTGCGTGGTTCTGATTTCCAACTCACTTGTTCGACTCGGCCGACCACAAAAACCCACGCGAGGCCGCCAGCCAGCAACACCGCAACAGCGATCGCGAGTGGGGCCAGAAACCTTCCCGTCCGATCCACTAGAAACCCGGTGAGCGCCGGGGCCACGACACCTGAGAGGCCGCCGTGGTAAGCGACCAGAGCACGAACCCAGCTGCAATCACCCGGTTGGCGTCAAAACTGTCCTCCCGTTTTGCAATCCCGTCCATTTTCCGGTCGGTGACAGAAATGCGCAACTCATTTTTCAGCAGAGGGGCAGCAGTCGAAAGATTGCCGCGATCCACGTAGTTGATGAGAGCACAAATAGCCAGTAAGACAAGCGCACGCGCAAACACCCTTAGTGCTCGCGACTCATCTGCCATCACAGTCATGACAAAGTCCCGAGCCATTGTGCGCTCGCAAAGGTTCTCTGACAAGCACTCTGCAAAACAATGGTCGCGCACAAGATTATGTCCGAACTACGGGATACCTCGGAAACAATAGCTCCTTAAGTTAGCGCTTATGGGGCATTTCCCCATAAGCGTGTGTGTGTGAACTAATCTTTCGCGCTGCTGGGGCTTGTCTCGTTCCCGCTTTACCCATGGCTTACGCCATGGGCTGCATTCTTACGCCGTTCGCGGCTGCAGACTCATCGTTTTGTTCCACCGCGCGGTGGAAATTCTAGTTTTCACGCACACACCATAAGCGCTAGACCACTTCCTCAATCAACTTATTTCCTTCGTACGATCACCGCTGCCGCTCCTGCGATTGCAGGGCTTGCTCAAAGTCTTTCTCCATCTCTGCAAGATGGCGCCCCAGTTCGCTTGCGTCGATAAAGGGATTTGCACCTCCTTTCGTCTGGCGAGCCGCTTTGCCCTCCAAATCGAAATAAAATCCATGCGGGGCGAGCATGACATCCGCGTGCATACCTCTAAGCCGTGTGGTTGTGTTGCGAACGTCCTCGACGATGTTCGGATACCTCTCATTATTGGTTAGCTTGTAAGGCGAGACCGTGAGGCCGCACAGGAAAAGTACGTCTAATTCTTTGCCGGCTTCATTGACTCGCATCGACCAGGTCGTGCATCCCTTGGTGTGTCCGGGCGTCAAATAGCCCACCAGACTGACGCCCCCCAGTTCTACCCGCTCACCGTCGGCAACGTAACGATCAGGAGTTACCGGCTCGTATGCCAGGTCGTCACCCCAATAAAAGTCTCCTTTGCCCCCATGCACCATCAGTTCTCCATCAAGTTTGCTGGCGACAATCGCTGCACTGGTTTGGCGCTTGAATTCAGCAAACCCACCGCAATGGTCGAAATGGGCGTGACTGTTCAACAAGATCTTCACATCCTTCGGCTTGAAACCGAGCTTCTCGATATTGGCTTCGACCTGTGACAGCATCTGAATGTGGCCCGTGTCCAGAAGAATGTGGCCCTCCGGGGTGACAATCAGAAATGAACTGATCAAATTGGTGCCGACGTAATAGATGTTTCCTACAATTCTTCGCGGTTCAAAAGGCAGGGACCAATTTTGAATCGTATCTTTGATTGCTTCCTGTCCTGCATCTCTGTGGTCCGCCGAAAATACCTTGTTCACGACTTTCCACTGATTTTCAATCCTCAACAAGGATAGGTGATCGGTGAACAAGACCTGCGGGTAGTTAAGTGTCAAGACGGCGCTCGCTGCCGTGCCGGTAATATCCAGACGGTCGACGCGACGGACCCGGCGGTATTCGTCGTTTGCCGGGCTGAGAAACCTGGCAGCGAACTCCTCGCGCGTCCACTGCCTCAAGTAGCCATTCTCAACAAATGTGATCTTGGCGTCAGGCGTGAACGCTTGTCGAATGAAGTCGCCGTTACCAGAAGCATGGGCCTGGAAATAAAGCTCAATAGCGTCTCTTGGACTATCCTGGGCCGCAGCCGTGCCCGCGACCAAAACAATTGCTAGCAGCAACACCGAGAAAAGCATGTTCCTTCTCCGTTGTGTGTTCATAGTTCGCCGTTCGAAAACTGAGTGAAGACCGTCTCAAAGAATCTCAAAGACCTCGTACTTCACCCCATCCGCTTCCCGTTCCCCGACTCCGACGCTCACGACCTTGTTTAACCAGGCGTACTTCGCTGACGAGGTCTCGAAAAAGGGAGCCGTCCGAAGGTAGTAATCAGATGGAGCAACTTTCTCGCCCCCAGCGATCCGCGCGCCAACCTCAGGCGAAGCATGGCGGACACCGCGGTAGGTCATGAGAATGAGCGCATTGTCATCGGTTCGGAGGATCAATCGCACGTCTTGTTGGCAAGAGCCGTCCCCACGCACTAAGAGCAGGTCTGAACTTGCCTCGGGCAAGACCTCGCCGCGAAGCCGATCGCCGGCAAACCGTCCGCCGGACACAGTGAATACGCGACGGTTGCCGGCCGGTGTGTCTCCGAGCTCTAGAGTGGGAGGGAGTTTCATGGTAATCGTGAACAGGTAGCGCGATCGTAGTTCTGCCATAGAGGTGACGGTCCCTTCCGGGGATCAGGTATCCCCAGCTATGAGTAAAGCATTCCAGTGGAGGGGAAGGTGCAAGCGAGAATTGAGGCCGCTAAGGGCAGGATGATGTTATCGTGATCCAAGACAATGTTTCGTGGGGTTCGCATGGGCACTCACTATCGGATAAGCGAGTTCGCAGAATTGGGCGGAGTCTCAGCCAAAACGCTTCGTTTTTACGATGAGATTCGAGTATTGCGGCCAGCCAGCGTGGATCCACGCACCGGATGCCGCCGCTACCTACCTCAACAACTGCGGGACTTGGCTTCGATCCTCGCTCTCAAGAACCTGGGAGTGTCGCTTGCACAAGTTCGAGAGCTGACCAGCAAGAGAGGCTCTGCGGTCGACCGCAGAACCATCCTCAACCAGCTGAAACGAACAATGGAGGATTCGATCCAAGCGGCCAACCAGTCTCTGAACTGGATCAACGCTGCCTTAGACGATCTAGGCCAAAGCCAATCTCCGATTTCTGTAATCGTAAAGCGGCGACCGGCCATTCCCATTGCCTCTCTACGAGTCGAGCTAAAGAACTATGCAGAAGTTCCGCGATTCGAGCAGGAATTGTCGAATGCTTTGCCACCCGAGTGCCTTGGGAACTTGCGTGGAGTTCTGTGGCATCGTTGTGCCGACTCGGGATCACTAGAGGCAGAGCCTTTCATTGCGCTGAAAAAGCGAGTGCCGGCAAAGGTTCCCTGCGACCTGAAACAGCTTCCTGAAGCAACTCTGGCTTGTGCCTACTCAGGTCTCGACGATGAGAGTGCCGAGCATGCCTATGCTGCGATTCGCAGGTGGATGAACGTGAGGGGGTATCGCCTCGCCGGGCCAAAACGCGAACTCAACCTTGGTCAAATGCTCGAAATCCAATTTCCTCTGGTGCAGAATTAGTTCCGACGAGAGACTGGAACAGCTCTTGATCAAGCTTTCTGCTTCATAGTTGAAGCTACGGAGCACTCGCCAGTTCGAATGCCTTGCTCAGAACAACATCTCGTCCCTGCTTCAGATCCACGGGTGCTGGGTGAATCTCCACGTCTGGACCGATGCCGACACCTTCGAATTGCGACCCATCAGGAAACGTGTGCCGGATTGAAGCGACGTTCAAAATCATCCCATTGTCAAATGCGTTGAAGTTGGTAAACGAAAATGTTCCCGCAGTGGTTTCTCCAACCAGGGTTGCTCGCTTCGCCACCTTGAAGGGCATAACAAAATCTTCACATGCGCAAGTGCAACCGCGGTCTACCAACAAAAGAAGGCGTCCGGAGTAAACGGGTTCTTGGGGGTTCACCGATGCGTTGGTGGTTGTGATCTCCGATCGCTCGGGATAGGCCGCATCGTAATTCCGCAGCAACACGCCCCCTTTAATCGAACTGGAGATGGTCCAAGTGTGGTAAGGCTTGGTCATCAATGCGAGTTGCAGTGCTGTCGGCTGACCTGTGCCCGGATTACCTCGAACGTCGAGAATGATCGCCTTGGAGGAGTGAAACTCGCGAAGGTACTGAATAGCCTGCGCCTGAGTTTCGATGCCATGAAACGTCGGAACCTTAATATAGGCAATGATGTCTTGAACCAGCCAGCGTCCCTCCGTTTTCGGAGTCCCTTCCTCCTTCTTCTTGTCGTTCGCGCGGTCGACGACAACTTGCCGGCCGCCATCGAGTGTAAGCGTAAACCGTTCAGGAAAGATCGCAGGAGTATCGAAGAAACCGGAACCAGCATCGCGATCGCTTGAGGCGGACACATACTTGCGATTGGCCAGGAAGAACTGCTCGATCGGTGTACCGCCGATCGCTGTGATCACGTCTCCCGGCTTCATGGTTTCAATAACGCTGCGCACTACCACCCACCGTCCGTCCATCGGATAGGCTGTAAAGCCAACTGGCTGGCCATAGGTCTTGTCTAGCCAGTTGTCATAGAACCATGTGTGTCCGTCATGAAGCTCTGCAACAAACTCCATTGATAAGAGGTCGAAGTCACGCCTGTCTTCTGATTTCAGAATGCGTGAGATGTAATCGCCATATTGGGCGTCGAATGTTTCCTGCGGCAGATGCGGAAAGAATGTGCCGACAATCCGATAAATCTTTGAAGCGACCAACAGGCGCTCCTCGAGCGAAAGTTTCTCGCTCTCGTGTTCCGGGACGCGCGCTCCACCCGATTGCGGTGCTCGGGCTGAGGTGCGAGTGGCGGTGGTGGTAATCACGGGTTTCATGGCTCCGCCACCAGAGTCCGTGGCGGCAACCAGGGTGTGCGAAGCCGGCCTAAAGGTAAACGTGTCGCGCCATTGCGTCTTGTTTCCATTGACCTCGGAGTCGTAGTCGTTTACAAACGAATCGCCCTCCCAGTGTGCCGTGCCGCGCATTCTGCATGAGCTGTTGGGGTTGTTGAAACAGGCTAAGAAGTAATAGAGCTTGGTATTCTTGTTCCACCAGATTGTGAGGAAGCCATCCAGTTTTCCTGCGAAACCGTCTGAGTTCACTTCATAAATCAATGTGTACCCGCCGGAGTCCAGTCTCACGTGCACGTGCCCCTTGCGAGAGCCGCCTTCAGGAAAGGATGGGCTGCGCTCCATTTTCTCAACCGTGTCCCAATCACCCACCAGTTCTTTGGCCAGCCTGTCCATTTCCGGGCTTGCCGCGAACACAGATTCTTCGGCAGGCAACGAACTCAATGATTCCGACTGTAAAGATGCGATGGGGAGCAGCAGGAGAACCAGAAAGAAGACGCGGAAACGCCTCATCGTTTTTTGCCTCGTTTAATACAGACGGCATCGCCAACAATTGGTCAACCACAGCGGAGTCATTGACCGGCGGCCTCTCATGGCAAACGAATCACGGCGTCCAAATCGATCTTGCCCACGTCGACTGGTTCCAGGAGAGCTGCGTCAGCCCTGTTGGAACAGGCCGATCACGTTTCCAGCCGGGTCGCGGAATCTGGCAGTGATCTCCGGCGCATCCACTCCGATCGGCTGCACGATCTCGCCCCCGTTGGCTACGATGGCGTCAACGGTCTCGGCCACGCTATCCACCATGATGTAAACCATGAGACCGGGATTGCCCTGAGGCGGTCTCCCTTTCACCCAGGTGCCGCTCACTTCGTTCACAGTGTCATCAAAAGCGATGCTGCCGTCGCCGCGTTTCCGGATGTTCCAGCCGAACACCCGTTTATAGAAATCGGCCGAACGCGTAGCGTCAGTGGAGGGCATTTCGATGTAACAAATCTTGCCGTTCGCAAATGTAGGAGGCATAACTGGTCCTTTCCAAAGGGAGTTGTCAAACCGTTATACAACTTCCGCGTGCCGCCGCAGCAGGTCGCGGACCGAATCGCTGCCTTCCAAATCGCGACTTGGGCGAAAAGTGGACGAAGCCGCACCAACCTCAGCAGGGCGGTCTTGTAAATCCAATCTCTGAATCATGGGAAATGTTTGCGTTCCACGGCGATACGTGTAATCCTCGCAACGAGAAAACGAACCGTGTGTTTTTCAGCGACAGCGAACTTTGTGGGCAGCGGAATTCTGGGTGCTGTCGGCGTCGTTACGTTGACGAAGGTGAAGCACAGGCGCGAACTGCTTTTCGCAGCGTTGCCGACGCTATTTGCCGTTCATCAGTTTATCGAGGGATTCGTCTGGCTGGGGTTGGACGGGATTCTCTCGCCTGTAGTGGCGCACGACATGGGCGCGGCATTCATGCTTTATGCGCAGGGACTCCTGCCTTTCCTACTGCCGCTCAGCGTATTCCTATTCGAGCCAACCGCGAAGAGCCGCAACCGCATGCTGCCGTTTCTCGTGCTTGGAGGAGCCACGACGTTATATATTTTGTGGGCACTGACGGCGTACCCATTGCAGTTGTACGTCAGGGGAAACAGTATCGTGTACATAAATCAAGCGACAAACAATACAGCGGTTGCCCTGTTGTACGTGATCGCGACATGCGGATCACTGTTTTTCTCGAAGATCAAGATGATGGTAATCTTCGGTGCAGCAAACCTGGTCATACTGCTGGTTGTCATGGAGTTCAAGCGGTACGCGTTCACTTCGCTGTGGTGTGCGTACGCGGCGGTCGCTAGTGTGATCATTCTCGCCTACTTCTGGAAAAGCAGCGCAGAGCGGCCGTTCCTCTACGCGTAGCAAAGCCACACAAGCCAACTTCCACCAGGTAGTTCATTTTCCGAACAGGTTATCAATGTTCCGCATGATGCGATGTACTTGGCTTCGAAGCGTGCGCTGTTTGACTTTAGTCTCACCGCACGCGCCGAGTTGGAAACTCGCTACATCTCCCTCATTTCAGGGTTATGCGTACAGCGCCAGACTGACGTTGTTGGCGTGTTCCTGCGTTTCTTCGGACTCGGCATCCTTGCCCTTGGGATAAGCGAGCGTCACGTCCAGCAACTTGTGGCCGATGCGGATTCGGATCGTCCTCACGCAGGGCCACTCCACCTAACTTCCGGATAGCCGACCACAGACTCGAATCGCCGGACCGCACCAGGGAAATCCGAGTTGCCACGCACACGATTTGCCTATTCGACCGAGTCACTAAGGGATGATGACCGCTCTCCGCCCGTGCTGTTCCTGATGCCAGGCATTCTCCACTTCGCCTAGAGGCACCCGCTCGGTGTCGATGCGCAGTGTGCCGCAACCGATGTTGGACATGAGCTGCCGAACAGCTTCGATCCACATCTCGGGTGACGCTGCGGCGTTGCCAGATCCGGCTCCCAGAATCTCCAACCGCGAGCTTCGCAGCACCGCGGCGGGTAGCGAAATAGTAGGCCCCGCGCTCTCTCCAACCTCAACCAGCCGGACTCTGGATGACGCTGGCTTCAAATCTCTTCGCGCAATGGCGGCAAGGAGAGCTTCGGTGATAGGACCCCAAAGGTAGTCGATAATGACGTCGAAGCCGTTGTCGCCAGCTTCGCGAACGAACGCTTCGGTGAGATCCTGGCCGGGTTTCCCTAGGTGGATGGTCGAGTCGGCTCCGAGGTCGCGAAGTGTATTCAGGACTTGTTCGTTCCGTCCGGCCGCAATCACCCGCCCAGCGCCGAGGAGCTTGGCCATTTGAATGGCGAGCTTGCCCGTGACTCCGGTTGCACCGAGGATTAGGACAGTCTCACCCGGAGCCAATTGCGCACGCCAAGCGAGCGCACCCCAGGCAGACAAGCCGGGGTTTACCACGGCTGCGACGATGTCATCGTTAACGTTGTCGGGAATCGGAAAACAGCGCGCCCGCGACACGACGGTGCGTTCCGCCATGCTACCGTAAGGCGGCCGAGGGCTACCGAAGAACACTCGTGTACCGTCGTCAAGGCAGCCAACTCCATCCGTGCCGCACACAACGGGCAGTTTGCCGTACGCGGCGTAGTGCGAGCCGCTGGCCATTTGCTTATCGATGGGTTTGAGAGCAGCGGCCCGGACGTGCACGATCACCTCGTTTTCTTCCGCAACAGGTTCGGGAAACTGCTCGAAGTGAGGTAGTTGATTGAGAGTGTGTAGCACGGCAGCGTTCATACTCGCGTCCTTTCAGGATGACTGGGTTTATTTCTCGATGAGCTGCATCCTTCGAACAGTGTGCTGAATTCCTTTCTTGCCTTTCGCTCATCTGCCCCGTACTCTAGCTACATTCATGCTGGCCTGCTAACGGGAAAGCGGCGATTTTTATCGGAAAAGGGTCGATCTCGTAAATTCATGTTTTCAGTCCCCAAGAACGTGGAAGAACTGCGCCGCCTCGCCGAGAGCGACGTACTAGTGCTGGCATTTGCCTTCAAGCGGCGTGCGGCTGACGATTGGGCGCCCGAGCACTGTCACGCACGTGGGCAGTTCTTCGCATTGACTCGGGGACTGCTGGTTGTAGAAGCGGGCAATGAACGTTGGATGTTTCCTTCCCAACGTTGTGCCTGGATTCCTCCTGATTGCAAGCACAAGGCGCGTTCTGTGGGAGGCGCAGCGGGCTCCATGGTTTATCTGTCAGCCGAGATGTGCCGTGGCCTGCCCAAGAAGCCGTGCCTGTTTAGCTCATCAGGGTTATTGTTTTCCATCGTTGATCGTGTTCTCGCGTGGAATCCCCGGCACCCGCTCAACCCAGCACGGAAGCGCCTAATCACAGTTCTTCGCGATGAGATTGCACAGCCTGAACAACAGCCTTTGCGGTTGCCGCTGCCCAGAGACGAGAGGCTGGCCAGAGTTGCCCATGCTCTGCTGGATGACGTCGCCGCCGACCGCGGCCTGGACGACTGGGCGCATTTTGCTGGAATGTCCCGCCGTACTTTCATGCGTGCATTTTCCGCTGAGGTAGGTATGTCGTTTGGCCGGTGGCGGCAGCAGGCGCGGCTGTTCGCTGCGCTTGAAATGCTCGCCCAACACAAATCCGTCACCGAGGTGGCTATTGCAGTTGGTTACGACAGTGTGAGCGCTTTTATTGAAATGTTTCGCAAGATGCTGGGAACCACGCCACAGATATACTTTCGAAGCAAGCAAGAAGCGGTGCCCAAGCATTTGGAATCATGAGTCGGCCGCCACAATTGCTGTCACGTTAGCGATTCCTCCTGGCTGCCGAGCTAAGCGGAAGTTGCCCTCGGCCTAGAAGTCGGCTCCCGCCCTCATCGCGAGGTATCCTTTCGCCGTCGCCGCTGCTCGCTTGCCTTTATTATTTCGTTCAAATCCATGACCGGCCGTATCTCAACCGGTCCAAGTCCATATTTAAAGCCTGGTTGCTGTGAGACAAGCTGAACCGCATGATTGAGGTCTCGCGCCTCAAGGATCTGAATGCCACCAAGTTGTTCCTTGGTTTCCGCATAGGGGCCATCAGTCGCCGCGACTTTGCCGTTTTTCCAGTACAGGGTCAACGCGGTCTCCGGAGGTTGAAGAGGTACTTCGGCGGCAAGATGTCCGTTGGCGCGCAGATGGTCGTTGTACTCAAAGCATTCGTCGAACGTTGCGTGTCGCTCGTCCTCGGACATCCCTTCGAATTTTCCTGGCTCGATGTATCCCAAGCAGATGTATTTCATTGTTCTTCTCCTCCTGGTCGAGCCAGCAGCACAGCCTTGCCTGCTGGATTGTTCATCCTATAGTCGTCGCGCACAGAGAAAATCGACAGCAGAGGCGAAATTGTTTGGAAAAACTGCGGAACGTTCCGTCTGTCTCCTGTTTTATGCCCCCCAGTTTCATTCACTAAAAGCGCGAAAAAAATCTAGTGGTGGGTTTCTTGTCCGTTGCGGTTTGGATCAGAACAACCCGGCACGGCATCAAAGCACTTCAGAGGAGAAGGAACATGAACAATCTTGAGTCTATGTTAAAACGCAACAAAGAGTTTGCTGCTCAGCAGTCTGCTGCGGGCACACTGACGCCTTCGCTTCCGCGCGCGCTGCCGAACGTCAAGGCTATCATCATCGGTTGCGCCGACATGCGTGTGGATCCGGCTCATGTGCTTGGAATTAAGCCGGGCGAGGCCGTCGTGATACGTAACATCGGTGGTCGAATCACCCCGGGAGTGTTGGAGGAGTTGCGACTGCTCGGGCGAATCGGTGAAGTTGCTGGAGCGATTCCCGGGGGAGGCGGTGAGTTTCACATCGTCGTACTTCAGCACACCGATTGCGGGATCACTCGGCTTACTCGCGACCCCGCCATGCTGACGCGCTATTTTCAAATACAGGAAGGGGAACTCAAGCAAAAAGCGGTCAGCGATCCTCGCGCGGCGGTTGCCGTTGACGTTGCTTCACTGCGCGCGATTCCGGCGTTGCCGACTGAATGGCTCATATCAGGCCTCGTCTATGACGTGGCGACCGGACTGGTTGAGATCGTCGCGCCGCCAGCGCTGATTCGCGCCGCATAAATAATAAAATATCGAGACTCGTATCATAGAGGGGTTGCCAACACCCCTATGGAAAAACTGGCGACAGACAGGACGTTCGCCAATTTCCATTCGTCGAAAAATTTGGGAACGTTCCGTCTGTTCCGGTTTCCCGCCGAGTTCCGGAATTCGAATGGGAAAGAGGCCGTCTACGCGGATTTGGAGATATCCGCGTCATCGTCGTCCGCGTGTCCGAGCGCAGGGAGGTACCGGCCGAAGTTCAATTCGAAGTCGCTCCGAACGCCGTAACCGATATTACGGATCTTGGTACGGCGCGCCTGCGCACCTGGTAAGGCCAGCAGTGGGAAGAACAGGTCGTTGCTCGACATTGGTAGCCTTGACTGGAAGGGCCAGTACAGGTGTAATTGGTTTCGCGTTCCGAAGAACGGCGACTGGTCACAGTGCCCACCCGCAGGAGGCCACAATGACAGCCTATTCCCCGGCACTTCTCTGTTCCGCGGCATTTCTGCTTGTCGTCGGAGGTGCTATAACATCCTCCGCTACTCCTATGGCAAGCGCTGGTCCCTCCAAAGCGCAAATCACTATTCTTTATGATGCTTTTGGCAAAGACTCTGCCATGCAGAAGGACTGGGGTTATGCTGCGCTGGTGGAATACGGCGGGAAGCGAATCCTGTTCGACACCGGCAACAATCCGGAGATCCTTGCCCAGAACGCAAAGGCAAAAAGTATCGACCTGGGGAGCCTGGATTTCGTTGTCATGTCGCACCGCCACGGCGATCACATGGGAGGACTGGCGTACCTGTTGAAGGTGAACCCCAAAGTGAAGATCTACGCGCCGAAGGAGGGGTTTGGCGTCTATGGCGCCGACTTGCCGAGTAGCTTTTTTCGCAAGGATTCTTCCCTGCCGTCGGAGCAACGTTATTACGGCGGTGCGCCCCCCGACGTCATGCGGTTTGGATCAGCCTCCCGGCGCAAACTTCCAACTCGTGGATAAAACGGTCGAGATCGCTCCCGACATCTATCTGATCTCTTTGGTCTCCGATAAACCGGGCACACTGGAACTGCACGAGCTGTCGCTGGCTATTAAAGCGCCCGACGGCATGGTGCTAGTGGTGGGGTGTTCACATCCGGACATAGACAAGATCGTCGAAGCGGCCAGCACGATCGACCCGCGCATCCATTTGATCGTGGGCGGCTTTCACCTCGTAGTAGCAACCGATGCTGACATCCAGAAGATCGTCACGGCGCTGCACGACACGTTTAGTGTCCAGTACGTCGCACCCGGCCACTGCACCGGCGAACCAGCTTTCACGGCGCTGAAGAAGGCATTTGGTGATCGTTATCTCTTCGCCGGGCTGGGTAGCACCTTCGCGCTGAGTACCTCCCCAGATTAAGAGTTGATTCTGGTGAAACGGCCGAATGTTTATACACTTCCGGTTGGGACTGCGCCCGCACGCTCGTAATTCACGATAATGACGCCTTTCGAGGTGACTGTACTTTCCGTCATCTTGAATGCCGCCGGGATCGTGCCATCGGCAAACAATCGTTTTCCGCCGCCCAACGTTACCGGAAATATCTTCAGCCAGAACGCATCGACCAAATCATGCTTGAGGAGCGTCTGAACCAGATTTGCGCTTCCATAAACATGCAAATCCGTGCCTTCCTGTCGCTTAATTGTGGCGATTTTTTCCGCAACATCTCCGCTTAGAAACACGGACGGCTGCCATTCGTGAGAAGTCAGGGTATTTGAAGCGACGTACTTGGTCGCTGTGTTGACGGCCGGCCAAATGTCGTTATGTTGTGGCCAGAACCGTGCCCAAATGTCAAAGGTTCTGCGTCCTAGCAACAAGGCAAACGGCAGGTTCATCTGCTTTTTTATGGCCGCTGAAGAAACAGTGTCGGAATGTGGACTTGTCCACCCGCCATACGCGAAGCCGCCACTGGTATCTTCCTCTGGCCCGCCTGGGCCTTGTATGACACCATCAAGGGAGATGAATTCCAGCACATTGATTTTTCGCATGACTGAGTTCCTTCGAGTTCTATCTGATTCTGCTTAATTTGAACCAGCAGCACGGCGACCGCAGATTTTTCTGTCACTGTTTCAGGTAATGAAGCGCAACGCATCCTGATTTAAAAGTCTTTGACTCCACAAGTTTTAATTGTAGTTTCTTTTGCAGGTTGACACCTTCAAACAACCGTCTCCCTTCTCCAGCAATGATTGGCACAACGACAAAACGGTATTCATCAATCAGGCCAAGCTCCATCAGTTGTGAAGGAACATCTACACCCCCGACCAAAATATTTTTGCCTGGTTCTTGTTTCAATTTAAGTATTTCGTCGCGAAGGTTGGCACGAACGATTCTCGTATTTCCATCTTCCGCACTGTCTAACGATCGTGAAAAAACAATCTTCTCCTTGGAGACAAAGACTTGGGCAAATTCGATATCCGCTTTTGTCTCGGACTGGCTTTTTGCGATGTCAGGCCAATAAGGAACCATCAATTGATAGGTTTTACGTCCATAGACGAGCACGCCAGCATCATCTCGCAAGAGGCGCATGAAATACTCAAACGTTTCTTCAGCGGGATTGAATTTGGTATGATCGACACAGCCATCCAGGGTAATGTTGATTGCGAAGATTACATTTCTCATTTGATTGTCCCCTCTTATGTTCGGAGCTTGTTGCGCCCTTTGCACATTTACCGCTTAGCGATTTCCGTTCCGTCCGACCAGCGTTGCACAGGAATCACGAACTGCGTCAGGTGCTCCACGGAGTCGCTCATACCAACGACGGGGGAACCCGGCAGGTTCGCTCCCCAACTGGCGAGGTCGGCATCCGTATAGAAAAACATGAGGTGGGGAGGCCAGTGGGGACTGCTGTCGCCGCCGTATCCTTCCTTGGACAGCATGTAGCACATCGCCCCGGATTCCATCGCCGGCAGTTCTTTCCTGGCGATGGCAGCGGTGATGGACTCGGTCATCTGAGCTGGCGTACGCCCCGCCAGTCCCCACTCGGTCTCTCTGGTGAAGCGCAGAAGGTAAGAACGCGCGGCGGCCGCGTTAACACACATGGGTACCCTCACTTTCGGATTCCAATAGTCAGCATCCGCAGCGGATGTCCACCCGCGTCCGACGATACACACGAAGCCGTTCGTGCCTTTGACCGCCGTTTCGAAACCATGCCGTCCAAGAACCTGCACCTCTGCATCGCGTGAAATGGACTCCGGTGCAGCGCTTCGCGCCAAGGCTATTTCCGCACTCTGATCCGTCATGAGGTATTGGTCGATTGGGGCCATCTTAGGATATGGTGCCGCGGCGTCCTGTGCCATCGCCCGGTACGCCGTTCCGAGCACCACGAGCAGGGCGAATCCTTTGATCGCGATTGCGCTAATTTTCTTATGCATTGCTTTCCTCCTTAAGAATGGGGTCTTTTCTGTCAGGCCGTCCTTCAGCCAGCAGCACACCTTGCGCGCTGGATCGTTCATCCTATAGTCGTCGCGCCCGGAGAAAATCGACAGCAGAGGCGAACCGTTTTTGGAAAAACTGGAAAACGATCCGTCCGTCGCCGGTTTCACGCGTCAAGCGTTGCGAATGTCTCGTCGGCAAGGAGGAATTCCAAGATCTATTGAAGCCACCGTTAAACTTGCCGGGGGCATCAAACAATGGTCGGTATTGTAAACGGGGAGGGCGCGACCAACGTGGCTGACATAAGCACTAAAGTTCTGTTCATTGCGGGTTTCGGTCCCATCGACCGCGATGTTGCTAAGAGTCGCGCGCTGTATGGCGACAGCCTCGGCATCCATTTCAGAGAGGACGCAGGTGGCTATCTCTATACCGGCGCCTTGCAAGGCGCGAAGCACTTTGCGCTGTGGCCTCTTTCGCAGGCGGCGCAATCCTGCTTTGGTAGCGATTCCTGGCCCGACAACATTCCCGTTCCGCAAGCATGGCTGGAATTCGAGGCAGAAAATGTGGAGAAGGCCACAGCCGATCTAGAATCGCGGGGATATCAAATGCTCATCAGGAACAAGACGGAACCGTGGGGCCAAACTGTAAGCCGGTTCCTCTCACCTGAGGGCCTACTGGTCGGCGTTACGCTTACTCCGTTGCTGCGGGAAGGGAAATAATCACCGGCGATGGTACGAGAGTGAAAAAACTTAGGAGTGAAAAAACTGATGGATCGCGAATACGGTGGAAGCCGCGGCCGCCATTTGATCGCTCTTAAGGCTGGCGGATTGCCGACGCCTTCACTAAGGCGACGAACGACAGGAACCGAATTCGACAGACTGTCCAGCAAAATTTCTTTACTGCCCCGAACGCTACCGCGACACCTCCATCTTCTCTGCTAAACAGCTTTGCCAGTGGCGAATGCTCTGCGCAGCGCAGACTTCCAACTCGCGCTGAATTGTTTGGAGATTTCGGCATCCGGCACCAGGCGATCAAATCCATGAAAGGCACCGCGCACGACCGAGAGTTCGGTTGCGACTCCGGCATGGACGAGCCGCCGCGCATACTCCATGTCTTCTTCGACGAACAGGTCGATCGAACCGACGCCGATCCAGGCAGGGGGTAGGCCGGCGACGCTGGCTACCCGGGCGGGTACGGCAGCCACCGGCACTTTGGAAGAACCCGCTGGAACACCGAGCAGCGAGCTCCAGGCAAGACGATTGGCACTCGCAGTCCACATAAAGTGGCCAACGGCGGGCGGCGCTGGGTGGGAGCTGCCCGTTCGGTCGTCTAGCTGGGGGTAGATGAGCAACTGGAAGACGATGGGAACTTCCTTGCGGTCGCGCGCGTGAATCGCGAGGCTCGCTGCGTGGCCGCCGCCCGCGCTCTCACCGCCCACGGCAATCCTGGAGCGATCAATGCCGAGCTCCGCCGCATGGGCATGGGCCCATTTCAGCGCGGCGTAATTGTCCTCAAGCGAGCCGGGATAGTGCGTCTCCGGAGCCAGTCGGTAGTCAACCGACACGACGACGCAATGGCAATCCGTCGCGATCCCCTGGAGCAGGGGCATCCACCCGGGATCGGTCATCATGAAGCCGCCGCCATGCATGTGAAGCAACAACGGCTTGCCCTTCTCCGACGGTGCGGGATCAACGACCCAGAGACGAACCTCGGGTGCTCCTGGCGGCCCGGGAATATGCCGCTCCACGGGCTGCGGCGCGGGAGCAGGTAACGGGGGCATGCCGGGCGTTTGCCGGAACTTGCCGACCATCTCCGCTGAGAGGTCAAAAGCGGGAAACTGCTTGAGTGCAGGAAGAAGTTCCGGATCGACGAGGGAATATGGGTCTGCAACCGCCGGCAAATTTTCTGAGCGCGAGGCTTGCTCAGCCTGCGCCAGCGTAGCAGCAGGCGCGAGTCCCCAAGCCAGATTAAAACCGGCCAGACCAAATCCGGCGGTGCGGATAGCGAAGTCGCGACGAGTGAGTTGATTGCTCATTTGAGTAGCAGGCGACTCGCGTTGCATCGCTTCGCCCTCGACAGACGGGTCGTAGTCGTTAGGGTGGTGAATCGCAACCAAATATTGCGCCATGATTTCTCCTCTCATTCGAAGTCGCGGCGGCCAGACTATTCCGTTGTTTTCTCCGGAGCCGGGTAGAAAAGAAGCTCGCGCACTTCGCCGGCCACATCGCAGGCGATGGCACCCTTCTTCGCCCATGTCAGCGCCTCGTCGATATCAGCGCATTCCAGTATCCAAAATCCGCCCATGTGCTCCTTGGTCTCGGTGTACGGCCCGTCGGTGACGAGCACCTTGCCGTCGGGTTGGGCCCGCAGCGTCTTCGCGCTGCCAGCGGGGGAAATGCCGCAAGCGAACTTCCTCACGCCGGCAGCAATCATTTCGCGGTTGAGCGCGTGGATCTCTTCGATCATCGCTTCGGTTACGGTGGACGGGTCGAAGTCGTCGGGCATGTAGTTAGCAACCAGATACCGTGGCATGACTTTTTCTCCTTGGTTTCTGTGGTTTGTTTCCGATGACTCGTTTCCTGTTCACTCAGGAGCCGTAGCGCATCGTTCTTTTGTCCTATAGTCGTTGGGGAGACGGAAAATCGACAGCTATCCCAATTTTTATTTCAGCTGCCGAATTCGCTCTTGCAGGAATTGCCGCGCCTTAGTGCAATCCCTCCACGAGATACAGTTGGCTCAGAGCGTTGAAGCAGGAATAGGCATAGGATTTGCCGTCGGGAGTGAATGCCGCATCGGCCAACGCAACCCCCGCGGGGTCGGATGGCCCGATTTTCTTGAACAACTCGCGGCGGCCAGTGGCCAGATCCACGCGCATCACATCCGCCGAATAGCTACCGAGCACCCCAACCAGCGCCGAGCGCCCGTCACGCGACACAGAAAAGATTGCCTCGTCCGGATGGATGCCGGGAACCAAGCGGGGCGCTCCCTGACCATCCACGGGATATAGCGCCACGGAATCGGAGAAGCCAAACACGAACTTACCGTCCGCAGTGGGGACAAATCCGCTCACTCCCTCGGGAGAAATCGGGCGTGCAGTTCCCGAATCGATGGCTTGCACGTAGATGCGCGATTTGTGACCCGGTTCCGTGCCGCTAAATACAACGTTCTTGCCATCTGGGAGAAAACGAGCGTAGGTCCGGTCGATGGAATCCTGCGTGATCTGCTTCGTCTCCCCTGGGCCAAGGGGAATCAGGAAAAGCTGACGGGGAATGCGCAAAATAAGGGACGACAGAACCCACTTCATGTCCGGTGAGAAATCGTAGCCCACGCCATCGCCAATGCGTTCGGGCGCTGCGCCATCGCTTGCACGGACGTAAACGTCGTAATCAGGTCCGCTATTAGCCCCTTCTTCATTCAACAGCACTTGTCGGCCGTCGGGTGAAATAGCCGAAGCGTCACTCCAATTTTGAATGGTCACATCTTGTTCTCGATCCTGACCAATTCCCCGTAAGTAGGCGAGGATTCGAAAGATATTTTGCCCGAGAAGAACGCGCCCATCGCGGGCAATATCGTAGAGGGTTGGGGTGGCCGGAATTCGGTCGACCACACGGGTATGGCCCGAAAGATCGGCGGCCCAGAGCTGAAACTTAGTGCTTTCTTCCGCGCTGGTGAACCATACTTCCTTGCCAGAGGGAGCCCAATTAACCTCTTCAATGGCCGACTGCCGCGGGGACAGAGTCCGATTGC